>Ga0182012_10001685_pt1 | contig 24070 bp, 16 predicted proteins | sample 612S2SmetaG_FD_120486 | JGI IMG/M metagenome (GOLD analysis project Ga0182012, IMG submission 120486) | Permafrost microbial communities from Stordalen Mire, Sweden - 612S2S metaG | ecosystem: Environmental > Terrestrial > Soil > Wetlands > Permafrost | place: Sweden: Stordalen | collected... | reverse complement strand
GCCAACAACTCGCGGTGCGCCTATCGCAACAACAACAACCCGAACAATGCCAACAACAACATTGGGTTCCGTTGTGTGAGGGGGATTCGAGAGGGGGTGGGTGAAAACCTATCCGCTTCGAGCGGGCGGAATGCGCGAGTCCACGGACTTCCGCAGTGTCCCGAGCGAAAGCCCACCGGACGCAGCCTGTTTCCCGGAGTATTTGCTGGGGAACAAATACGCAGGAGTCATCGGGGCTGGTAGCTGGTTTGCCAGCGAACGTCCCGATGACGTTCCGTTTTAACCAAAACGCGCTTGGTAACTTTTATCTGATGTGGTCGGTCAGGCGCATACGTAGCATCGGCGGCTAACGGCCCCGATAATTGGCCGCTCGAACGTAGTTTATGAATCTGGCCGGGTGGCAGATTTCTCGGTCGGTGAATTCTTTTCGTCTGCTTGAAGTTTTAATTTCACTGCGGTGGCCAATCCGGCGGCGAATTTACGGATGGGTTTTTCCACCTCCGGCATGGGGCGGTATACATATTGCCCGGCGGGATAACCGATGAGGACGACGTAATCGTATTTTTTAGGTTTCTGTCTCTTGGGAACGTCAGTGAGGAACACGAGGCCGAAGCAGGGAGATGCAGGCTGATTCAGTTCTAGACGGTTGGGATCGCGGCTGGCGGATACAGAGCCGGGGATTACCCAGGATTGGCCCAAGGGCGATCGCAGGAGATCGGTGTAACCGCTATCAACAACCAGGCCATTGGTAGCCACTTCGAGCACCCGGCCGCAAATAAGGCGGCGGTTGGCGATACAACCGGTCCGGATTTGCTCGGCGCGTATTTCCCGGGCGGCGACCGCTGAATCAAAAGTGGCTGGTGAAGCGGCTGTTGGGGTGGCCAAACTAGATTGCGATTGGAGGACAATCTGGTTGCGAGCGCAACCGGCCAAACCAAATCCGGTCGCGAGAAGGAATAACCATAGCAAAAACTTCATGGCTAAGGATTGAGTTGAAAGTGAAGCCCTTGAGGCATAAGGCATTTTAACATTCGTTTCTGAACTCCGCCAACTCTTTTCGCGACGCCCACCCTTTAAAAAGTCATTTGAATTATGCACGTTTTCATGGTAACTGTTTATTGCTTGGCGGTTATAAATCAAGATTTGAAAGACACCAGATGTTGACTGTTGCAAGAGAACGTTTTTTTCTCAGTAAACCCGTCTTCACTCCCAACCAATCACTTCGGTCCAGATTCTGCCCCTTTGCATTAGGCAGCCTGATGGCACTGTTTTTTTGTCTTGGTGCCACCACCAGCCAGGCACAGACGGCCTTTCTGGATTTTAACGGTGTCGGCGAGTACACCAATAACTTCAATCCGTGGAACGACAATAGCGGGACGAACGGCGATGCTTATGCCTTCGAAGAGAATACCAGCGACGGAGTGGGGGGCAGTGGCGGAGTGGGAGTGGATCAGGACATGGACACCACGGCGACGTACCGGACAGGCAGTTGGAATTTTGCGACGAACGGCGCCGCGATCACTATTTCCACCTTAATTTATGCCGCCGGTGGCAACGCTGGCGACAAGATTCTGCTGGGAATCATGAATGTGACCAACAACGGCCTGAACAGCAATAGCGGCGTGGCCTTTGAATCTTTCAGGCTGATACCTTCCAGCACGACCAGCTGGTCTGCCTACGAACAATATCGCACCGAGGGCACCACCACCACCAGCCCCGTGCTGGGCAATGTGATGGTGACTGCGGCGCACTGGTATAAATTTTTGGTCAGCATGACGAACACCGCGGGTGCGCCCGGCAATCTGGCGGCCGCGTGTGCGCTGTATGATTATGGCACGAATGGCCTGACACCGGGCACCAACCTGATCACGTTTTCCACGCTGGAAACCCACACCGCCCTGGATATCGCCACGAACACCTCCGTCTGGCCGGCTTTGCGCATCACTGCCGATGCGGCGGTCAATGCCTGGGACAATTTCCTGGTTTATCAGCCCGGCAGCCTCCCAGTTATGACGCTGAAGCTTACCAATAGCGTCGTGGCTTTGGGGCAGGCGGCGATTTTCACTGCGCTGGCCGACGGTCCGGGGACGATCAATTATGCCTGGTACTCCAATAACATTCCGGTTTCGGGCGTTACGGGTCCGGTGTGCTTGGTTTCTCCCGTCAGCGCGGGCTTTACCAATTTGACAGTGATCGCCCAGAACAGTAACGGGACGGTGACTAATTCGGCCGCGATCAGTGCGGTGAGCGAAATCACTTTTAACAATAACGGCACCGGCTGGACAGTCAACCAAACCGGCCTTTCCGATGCCAGTATTACTGGCAACGTTTTCCTCGGCACCGATGGTAATGGTGGCGAGGCAGTTACCGCCTGGTATGACAGCAAGGTGGCGGTTAACGGCTTCGCCGCCACCTTCACTTATCAAGACGTCGGCGGTTCGCCGGGCAACAATGCGGACGGGCTTTCGTTCGACCTGCAGGAGAGCAGCCCCGCCTTCCTTGGTGGCACGGGCGGCAGCCTGGGCATCAACGGTCTTTCGCCCAGCGCGAATTGGGAAGTGGACCTTTACCAGGGCAATGGGATCGGGATCATTTACCACACCGATGGCAACACGGGTGGCTACCAAGCTACCGGTCCGGTCAATGTTTCCAGTGGTGATCCGATCAATTTCTCAATCGCGTACGCCCCCGGAGGAGCGGTTCAGGAGACCCTTGTTGATACGGTTAACGGCAACAGTTACACGACCAACTACAATGTGGGAGATATCACCATGCTGCTCGGCAGCAGTTCAGCTTACGTCGGGTTCAGTTCCGCTGACGGTGGAGAAAGCTCGTTGCAGGTGGTCAGTAATTTTGTTTTCCTGGCCGGGACCAATGGGTTTGCGCCTGCAGTGGTAGCGAATCTTCCGGCGACCGGGGTTGAACCGACGACGGCAACCCTGAACGGGCAGATCGTCTCCAGCGGGGTCTTCGCTCCTAGCATCACTTTGTACTATGGTACGACGGATGGTGGCACGAACGCCGGCAACTGGGCCAACAGTATCACGGTGGGGATCGAGACTGGGCCTTTCAGTCAGGTGGTTGCCGGGTTGTCGCCCAGCACGACCTATTACTATACCGCGAGCGCAACGAATAATAACGGTACTTCGTGGGCCTCCCCTTCACAAAGTTTCACGACAACCACGGTCGCGCTGCCGCAGGTGGCGAACGCTCCGGCCACAGCAATTGGAGCCACTGAAGCAACCCTTGAAGGAGAATTGATCTCGTCGGGGGGCTTGCCAACCAGTGTCTTTCTCTATTACGGGACGAACAATGGCGGCAATAATGCCGCGGCATGGAGTAATAGTATTGCCATCGGTTTGCAGACGGGGTTGTTCGCGCAGACCATCAGCGGATTGTCATCAAATACAGTGTATTATTTCACTGCCGAAGCAACAAACCTGGAGGGATCGGCGTGGGCCACGCCGGTGCAAGCATTCACCACCGCCGCCTCCAATCCAGTGTCTGTTTATGTCCCAATGATGACTTATCATAATGATAATACGCGTTGGGGCGTGAACTCAAATGAAACGATTTTGACTCCGGCCAGCGTGAACACAAATGGATTTGGAAAATTGTTTTCGTATGCCGTTGACGGTTTTGTTTATGCCCAACCGCTGATCATGACCAACGTGAACATTCTAGGGAGGGGAACGCATAATGTCGTTTTTGTTGCGACGGAGCATAACAGCCTGTATGCCTTTGATGCCGATAATAACTCGGGCGTCAATGCCGCGCCGCTGTGGCAGACGAGTTTCATCAATCCGGCGACCGGAATCACCACGGTGCCCAGCGCCGATGTGCAAACGAGTGATATCACGCCTGAAATCGGCATCACCAGCACACCGGTCATCGACCCGGTAACGGGCACGATTTACGTCGAAGTAAAAACCAAGGAACCGGGACCGGTTTATGTGCATCGCCTGCACGCGCTGGACATCACAACCGGACTTGAGCGAACGAACTTTAACAGTCCCGGCCTCATTGCCTGCACTAATTACCTCGGGGCGGGCATTGGTGATAACGATGGCGAAACCCCCCCACATGTACTTTGGAATCCGTTGCGCGAACATAGCCGGCCGGCGCTCACCCTGTTGAACGGGGTGGTCTATTTGTCGTTTGCCTCCCATGGCGACAACCAGCCTTATCATGGATGGTTTGTCGCCTGCAATGCCACCAATGTCGCACAGCAATTGGGGGTCTTTAATGCCACACCCAACGGGGGCGGGGGCGGTTTCTGGGACGCCGGCGGCGGACCTTCCGTGGATGCTCAGGGTAACCTGTATTTTCAAAGCGGTAATGGCACTTTCGATGGTGGTGCAAACATCACCGCCACGAATGATTATTCGATGAGCTTGATGAAATTCGCAACCACGAACGGGATCACGTTGGTGGATTATTTCGCGCCATCGAACGCTGTCGCCTTGAGCGACGGAGATCAGGACCTTGGCTCAGCCGCGCCGATGATCCTACCGGATTCCGCCGGCAGCGCGGCGCATCCGCATCTGGTCGTGGGTGGTGGCAAAACCTCGCCGATTTATCTGGCGGACCGGGACAACATGGGACGCTTTAATGGGATCGGTGGCACCAACAATATTGTGCAGGAATTCTACTCCGGCCCGGGCGGAGACCGGGACGTGTCGCCGGCTTTCTTCGACAGCACATTGTATCTGATTGATTTGAACAACAAAATCGGCGCCTTTACCATCACGAACGCCACTTTCAATACCACGCCGGTTGAGACGCCTGACACTTATGAAAATAAAGGCGGCGCCACCGCTTGCCTGTCAGCCAACGGCACCAGCAATGCCATTGTCTGGGCGATTTACAATGCGGGCGGGGAAAGCCCGGCCAGTCCGTGCATTTTACGCGCATATAACGCCACCAACCTTACCCAGGAGCTTTATTCCAGCGACCAACTTCCCTTGCGGGATTCCGCCGGCGATGCGGTTAAATTCACCGTGCCCACGATCGCCAACGGCAAGGTATATGTCGGAGCACAATATTCTTTGACGGTTTACGGAATGGCTTCGGTTTTTGTGAATACTCCGGTGATCAGTCCTGCTGGCGGAGTCTTTACCAATTCGGTGACGGTCAGCCTGTCGGATGCAACGCCAGGAGCGTCAATTTATTACACGCTGGACGGCACCACGCCCGGGACAAATTCAATCCTCTACACCATTCCGTTTGAGTTGACGAACTCGGCGCCGGTCACTGCCGGTGCCTTTGCGGCAGGAGCCGTACCCAGTGGAACGGCCAGCGCAAGCTTCATCAATAGCTCCGCCGTCGGCGCCGGAACTGGGTTGCAGGGCCAATATTGGGCGAATACCACCAGTGAGGCTTTTCTTGCCCCCGGATTTGACGCCGCACCCACGTTGACGCGCGTTGATCCTGTCATCGACTTTAATTGGAGCACAACGCCGCCAGCGACCAACATCGGCCCTGATGCCTATGTCGTTCAGTGGACGGGCTCGGTGGAACCGCAATTCAATGAGGCTTACACTTTCTCCACGACCACGGACGACGGGGTGTTGCTATGGGTGAACGGACAATTGCTCGTCAATGAATGGGTGGACGAGCCGGTCACGACCTGGAGCGGCCAAATTACACTGGCGGCGCAGCAACGGTATAACATTCAAATGGATTATTATGAGGACGGAGGCGGGGCGGTAGCGCAACTGGCTTGGAGCAGTCCTTCGACCGGGCCGACGACGATCATTCCAGAGAGCCAGTTGTATCCGGTGACCAACCCACCGCCCTCGGTCAACCTGATCGCGCCAACCAGTAATGCAACCTATACGGCCAGCGCGAGTGTGACTCTTTCCGCCGATGCCGCCGCTCAATACAACAGCCTCAGTAGCGTGGCCTTTTACGCGAACACAACCCTGCTGGGCAGTGTGAGCAATCAGCCTTACACGCTCACCGCCACCGGATTGGCAGCGGGCAGTTACGCCCTGACCTCGGTGGCCACGGATGGTTCCGGTCTGACCAGCACTTCCGCGCCAGTGAATATCACGGTCAATTCAGCCAGCGGACAGCCTTACGGTCTGTCCAGCCTCATGCCGAGCCCGGCCTTCTTCAACATGCCAACGGTGACACCTGCCAACTTGCCGGGTTCCGTACCGACGGAGCTTTCAATGACCGGTGTGTTCAGCAACACGCCAGCCATGATCCCGACCAACGGACTGATTCCCTACAATCCGAATGTGCAGCTTTGGTCGGATGGCGCGACGAAGACCCGCTACCTGTCCGTGCCCAATACGGGCAGCCCCCTGACCTCCGCGGAACAGATCACTTTTGCGCCCACGGGCTCGTGGACCTTCCCGGCAGGCACGGTGTTTGTCAAAACCTTCCAACTGCAAACCAACACCAGCAATCCCAATTCACTTCGCCGACTGGAGACGCGCTTGTTGGTGCGCGACATCAACGGCGCGGTCTATGGCGTGACCTATAAATGGCGGCCGGACAATAGCGACGCTGACCTCCTCACCACTTCCAGCAATGAAAATATCGCCATCACGACACCCGGCGGAGTCGTGACGCAGACCTGGTACTATCCCAGTCCATCAGACTGTCTGACCTGCCATACGCCCGTGGCCAATTACGTGCTGGGACTGAGCACGCGCCAACTAAATGGAAATTTCACCTACCCTGCAACCGGGGTCACCGACAACCAGTTGCGGACTTTGAATCGTCTGGGCCTGTTAAACCCAGCCTTTGACGAGGCGGGTATCACCAATTTCGAGCAGATGTACGCACTGACCAACACCGCCGCCCCGTTGCAAAGCCGGGCGCGTTCTTATCTGGATGCCAATTGTGTTCAGTGCCATCAGCCCGGCGGGAGCGACCCAACTTTTGATGCCCGCTACGACACGCCGTTTACCAACCAAAACATCCTCTACGGCGTGTTGAGCAAGGGCAACCTTGGTTATGACAACGCTTTCGTGGTCGTGCCGGATGACGTCTGGCGCTCCGTGCTCTATGACCGAATTGACAGCGTAGACCCCGCGATCAAAATGCCGCCGCTGGATCGAAACACCATCGACACCAACGCCATCGAAGTGTTCGCGGCCTGGATCAATAGTCTGCCCGGCACCCCGGCAGAAGCGCCGCCAACCATCAACCCGCCGGGCGGTACTTTCGGCGGTTCAGCCTTGGTCACACTGGTGCCACCGGACCCCAATGCAACATTATATTACACACTGGATGGCACACTGCCGACCACCAATTCAACGCTCTATGGCGGCCCCTTCGCTCTGACAAACAGCGTCACAGTGGAAGCAAACGCGTTCGAAACCAACTTCATCAACAGTGTGGCCACCTCGGCGCAATTTACCATTGATCCCCCGGTTTATTTCACGAGCGTTGCAGCCTTGAACAACAACGTTTTTCAATTGAATCTTTCCGGCACCCTGGGGGCAAGTTATGTGTTGCAATCTTCCACCAACCTGACCGACTGGGTGAACCTGAGCACCAATACCCCCGCTACCAGCCAGTTTAATCTCAGCGATACAAATAACACAGGCATCCCTTGCAATTTTTATCGAGTCATCGAATTGCCATAGCCCTAAAAAACCAGTCAGCCAGTGGACACCGGAAGTCGCTATGACTTCGCATAAGCCAAGCGTAAGCTTGAGTTCCCCTTAATTTCTAAAACAACCACGTGTTCGCGGAACGTCGGCTACCGTACCGTTCTGACGCGATGCAAATTCACAATGGCTGAATGGCTCGCGCGTAGAAATAACCGTTATGCCGAGCTCGGCGATGGTTATTGTGCCTTACAATTGATAATGCCGAGTTCCAGTAGCGAATCTTCAAAAAGCGTAGGAATCGCCCCTTTTCATTTTTAAACCCGCCATTATCAAAGACCCTCCCAGCTTCACAATGCTGGAACATTTACAACCAACTGGCCTTGTTCGTTTGTGTATGCGGGCAGTACCGGCAAATCACGCTTGGCCGGTCCCTCTGTCACATGTCCAACTGGGTCGAAGGTCGAGCCGTGACACTTGCAGTAAAACGAAAGATCCGATTCGGCGGTAAGCTTGCATTTCCGATGCGTGCAATAGGAGGAAAGTGCGAACAGTTTATCTCCTTGACGAACCACGAAAAATCCCAAATCGCGAAACTTTTTGTAAACTCCATCGGTGGCAAAATTGCTGAGCAGTCCAACATTGACTGTGTGTTTGCCACTGGCGGCAGGCGTGACACCATCATTTACCACCTTACAACCGGCAACCATGCCCGTAGTCAAAAGCAAAAATTCTCTGCGGGTTATTTTCATGGTTTCAATACTCAAACACCAGACTGGTTATAATGCCCCAGTGAACATCTACGCGAGCGCCGCTGTCAATCGGAAATACAAATCCAAGCCCGAGTCTCGGCTGCACGCCTCCAATGTTTTTGAGGTTGGTTCGGAAACCGATGTTTCCAAGGAGGCTGTTTTGTCCGGGATTGTCTTTGTTTAATTCCGTTGTACCGGCCAGTTCAAAAACTGGAATCAACTGTTGTACGCCGCGCAGCGGCAGTTCGCTGTGCGGAATCGTATAGCCAAGCGTAAAGCCATATTCAAATATCTGCAAACCGCCGTCTTCACCTGGGCCAAAAAGTGTGGAGTAGCCAAAAATGGATTGGAGTGTGAAATGTTCGCCGACCCGCAAGTCATTGAAAACCTTGGGGACGAATTCTGCGTTTTTGCTGACCGCTGTGTTGACGGGAATGCCGACTTCGACCGCCGTGCCAAATGTGGTGTCGAGAAATCCATTGGCGGCAGCGAATTCATAAAGCGGATAGCGTGCACCCAAATCAATGTTACCGATGCCCTGCTGCGTGGTTTCACCCGCCGCTGCATCACGCTCATAGGGAACTTCGAGTTCCAAAGTCAAATTCCCAAAACCTTTTTCGACTTCGGCCGTGACGGTGTCGGTCTGTTGTGCGTGAGCTTGCGTGTGCAGCCAATCAAGGCGTGCCTCATTGACTTCCAAATCCGAGTCGTCGACGAGAAACGGCTCTGGAAATACTCCCTGACCATACGAACTGCGGTGGTCAAGACCATTGAAAAGTCCGTAACGCGTGTCCGGCGCAACGGATGAATTCGCGGTCTGCGCTGGCGACGACAACTGATCGTCCGCAATGGCTGTGAAGTCGACAAAAATGGCTACGCCTAGTATCGCCAAAATACATATAAAACTTCTCATTGGTAATTTCATAGCGGCTAGAATAGCTGGCGTCCAAAATCCTGCTACTGGTAGATTGCTATTTTTTGACGGTGGCTTGCGCTAATCGGTTTTAGGGAAGGGTTTGAGGAAAAATCGCACCGGATGGCATTTAATATCATCGCCAGCAACAAGGATGATCATGTCAAGAACATTACTTTCAGAATGGACAAGTAACAGCCACCGCCCTAAACCGACCACCTGGGCCCAATCACTAATTTGCCGTTAGCCGAAAATATTGTATCCCTGTGGGCGATGAAACCGTGAAGCTTTTGTTGGTACCCTCGTCAGTAATATTGTTACTAACTGTTGACCAACCGCTTGCATTCCCGATTTCTGGACTCTCTTGCAGCACAAACCCGGCGAAGTATGCCGGCCAGAAAACCACGACCCCTATGCGCGATAGCGTAACATTCAAGACCGGCATTGGCGCGCCTTTGCGGATGCAATTGTTGCCTGCATCCGCCACGTAAATGAAACCGCTCTCATCCACGGCGACACCATTCGGTCCGGCGAAATTAGCGGCACTTCCAACACCATCCGCGCCCCCCATGACGCCGGCGCGGCCCCCAATCGTGGTCACCATTCCATCACTAGTCAGCTTGCGGATGGTAAAGTTGCCCGAGTCAGCCACATACAGGTTGCCGGCGCTGTCCGAGGCGATGCCGCGGGGAAAATCAAAGAGCGCCGCGCTGTTCGTGCCATCTGCACTGCCAGCTTGGTCCGCGCTTCCAGCCAGAGTCGTCACCACACCGTCGCTTGTCACTTTGCGAATGAGGTTGTTGCCGGAATCGGCGACATAGACGTTTCCCGTGCTGTCGACTGCCACGCCATTGGGAAAGTTGAACCGTGCCGCACTGCCTGTGCCATCCGCGCTGCCAAGTTGTCCCGCACTCCCGGCCAGAGTTGTCACTGACCCATCGCTGGTTACTTTGCGAATGGTATCGTTGCCGGAATCCGCCACATACAGGTTGCCAGCAAAGTCCACTGCCACTCCGGAAGGATAGTTGAACATCGCTGCCCCGTTCATGCCATCCGAGCGGCCAAATTGTCCGGGTGTGCCGGCCAACGTCGTGACCACTCCGTTGGTGGAAATTATCCGGATGGTGGAATTGTAAGTATCCGCCACATACACGCTGCCAGCACCGTCTACGGCCACCCCAGAAGGATGATTAAACAATGCCAAGCTGTTCGTGCCATCCGCGCTGCCGGTCTGTCCCGCGCTGCCCGCCAGGGTCGCCACTCCGCCGTCGCTGGTCACCTTGCGGATGGTGGAATTGCCGGTGTCCGCAACATACACGTTCCCTGGGCCATCCACCGCCACGCCGTATGGACCGAAATATCGCGCTGCACTGCCCGTGTCGTCGGCGCTGCCAGACTGATCTGCGCTGCCAGCCAGGGTCGTCACCAGACCGCCAACTGTCAGCCTCCGAATGGTGGAGTTGCCGGTATCCGCAACTGCAAGATTGCCTCCGTTGCCTGCCGCAACATCTGCCGGCGCGAAGAACCGGGCCGCGCTGCCTTCGCCATCCGCGCTGCCATATTGTTCGGCGCTGCCGGCCACCGTTGTCACTACCCCGCCTGCCGCAATCATTCGAATGTTTGAGTTAAAGGAATCCGCCACATAGACATTCCCCGCGCCGTCCACAGCAAGACCAAAGGGAGACGCGAAGCGTGCTGTGCTGTTGGTGCCGTCCACACTCCCTGATTGTCCCGGGCTACCTGCCAGCGTAGTCACGACGCCGTTGCTTGACACCTCTCTGATGGTGCGGTTGCCATAATCGGCGACATACAGGTTGTCCGCACTGTCTACTGCCACGCCGGTAGGCTGGCTAAAGCGCGCAGTGTCGTTGGTGCCATTCGCGCTACCAGATTGCCCTGCACTGCCCGCAAGGGTGGTCACCACTCCACATCTGCTAACTTCTCTGATGGTGTTGTTGCCACAGTCGGCAACAAACAAGTTCTCCGCCTTATCCACCGCCACGCCTGTAGGATAGTTGAAGCGGGCCGTTCCATTCGTGCCATCCACACTGCCAGCCTGTCCCGCGCTGCCCGCCAGGGTTGTTACGATTCCGTTAACCGTGATCTCCCGAATGACATCGTTGCCGGAATCCGCCACATAAAGGTCGCCCGCGCTATCCACCGCCAGACCAGACGGACTACTGAAGCGCGCCGTATTATTCGTGCCATCCACGCTGCCGATCTGTCCTGCGCTGCCCGCCAGGGTCGTCACCACTCCATTGATTGTCACCTTTCGCACGGTGGAGTTATCAGTATCTGCAACATAGACATTCCCTGGGCCGTCTATTGCGATACCGTATGGATAATTAAACCGCGCCGCACTGCCCGTGACATCATTGCTGCCAGACTGGGCGGCACTCCCAGCCAATGTCGTCACCACACCGGCGCCCGTCACCTTTCGGATGCAGGAATTGCCGAAGTCCGCCACAAAGACGTTGCCAGTGCTGTCCACGGCAAGGTCATAGGGATAATTGAATCGGGCCGTGCCGTTGGTGCCATCGATGCTGCCAAGTCGTCCGGCGATGCCGGCCAGAGTCGTCACAACTCCCGCGCTCGTCACCTTCCGAATGGTGGAGTTGCCCGAATCAGCCACATACACATTGCCTGAAGCGTCCACTGACACGCCGGATGGATAATCGAAACGCGCCACGGAGTTCGTGCCATCCGTGCTGCCAATGATAGGATTTCCAAAATGGTCAAAACCGGCAAATCCAGCCAACGTCGTCACCACACCCGAAGCGGTGACTTTCCGGATGGTATTGTTGTCGAGATCAGCCACGTACAAGTTGCCCATGCCGTCCACCGTCACGCCGGCCGGGTAAAAGAAGAGTGCCGTGTTATTGGTGCCATCCGAGCTGCCCGACTGGTTCGCGTTGCCCGCCAGGGTCGTCACGACGCCGTCGCTCGTCACCTTCCGAATGGTGTTGTTGCCGGAATCAGCGACATAGACATTGCCCGCGCTGTCCACCGCCACGCCGCGAGGAAAATTAAACAATGCCATGCTGTTGGTGCCATCCGCGCTGCCGGATAGTCCCGCGCTGCCCGCCAAAGTCGTCACGACTCCCGCGCTCGTCACCTTCCGAATGGTGGAGTTATAGGTGTCGGCGACGTAAACGTCGCCAGCACTATCCACCGCCACACCGGAAGGGTAGTCAAAAAGCGCCGTGCTGTTGGTGCCATCCGAGCTGCCCGACTGGTTCGCGTTGCCCGCCAGGGTCGTCACGACTCCGCCAGTTGTCACCATCCTGATGGTGTTATTGCCGGAATCAGCGACATAGACATTCCCCGCGCTGTCCACCGCCGTGCCGCTCGGATTGAAAAAACGTGCCGCGCTGGCCACGCCGTCGGCGTTGCCATTTCCGCCCGCCTGGCCGGTAAGGTTTCTCCAGGCATAAGCCACGTTGGTTTGCCCCGAAGCGGAAACGTTGGTCAGCACCAGAACAGACAGGAAGAATATTTGTCGGAGACTTTTCAGCATGGTGGCGTCTGCATAGCAAACTTTCATTGACGTTAAATGAAACGAATTAATCCCGTTTCGCGGCAGGGCGTCATAGACATGGGCATGGCACATCGAAATAATCCTCGTTGAGCGCTCGCAGGAAGGCCGCCACCGGGGCGACGGATGCACCATCAAACGATATTCCGCTGAGTTGAGGGGCGGCATTTCTAACGGCGGCGGCGCGGGCCAGACTTGAGAAGTTTTGGTAAAATGTGAGGACTTCTTCGATTGTGTCCATCCGGCCGGTGTGCAGGTAAGGCTCGGAGCTTCCGAGGTCACGAAGATTCGGAGTTTTAAAAAGGGCGATTGTCAGTGGCAAAGCAGTTTCGGCAGACGGGCCGCCTACCAACAACTGATAGAACTCTTGCGTGTTGGGCTGGGTGGTATTGGTGAAACTGAAATCACCAAAACTGTCAAATGTGTTGGTGGCAATCATGCTCCAGTTGGTCCGAGAAAGCAGCAGATTGGTTGAGGCCAGAACATAATAATTCCAACCCGGCGTGCCATTCGTACCAGTAAAAATGAAATCATTCCCGATCGTGGTTGCCCCGCTAATTTTTGGCGGCGGCGGTTGAGTTGGTACTATTTGAGGCAAAATCGTCTGTATGCCGGCCTGCGGCCCGGGAAAATCAGGGTTGCTAAAAACATTCCATAAGCCCAGGTCAACCTGTCCCGGCTGAGCCACATTCGGCGGCGTGATAAAAGTTCCCAAGGCATTCGGATGATTTGGAGTTGGTGGCAAATAGGCGTCGTAATTGGTCTGGCGTGTGAAGAAGTCCGGAACGTAAAGATTCATGAAAGAACCAGCGCCGTGAATGGAATCGTATTCCTCCTGCGCCGCCCCGGTATTGTGGAAAAGAAAATCAGTAAAGTCGGGCGGGGTATGACAGGCTACACAATTGCCGGTTGCGCCTTGGACTCCGGTTGTCGTGAAGAAAATCTTCAACCCCGCCAGCTCCGTCGGGCCAAACTGGTATAGTTGATCGTGCGTGGCAAAATGACCGTCAGCCGGGTCCGAAACAAATTGGGGATTGGACAGATTCATGATCAGTTGCAATAAACGCTGGCTATATTGAAGCGGCGTCTCATTGGCCTGAGGTGTCCGGGGAAGACCATTTTTGATCAAAAAAACGTCATAGGGCGATCCATTAAACTGTCCGGTGGCATCCTGCGAGAAAACCAACGTCTCCAAATAGGCTTGGATCAACGCGGCAACGTCAGCAACAATCAGGTCGTCGCTGACATAATTTGGATCGGCTGTATTTGTAACTGACACATCGTAGAGAATGTAATTTGTTGTTACCCGGTATTGGCTCTCGATTTGCTGCAACCCGGCAAATGCCTGGGCATAAGACCAGCCGCCATATTGCTGGGCCAGGCCACCGGTGCCGTCGTCGGCGCGAATGATATGCACGATGTGAGAGAGGGCCGTCGCATATTCCGTCGGTTTCCACCCAAAATTCCGTCCCGTCAAAGTCGCAATGATCAAGTCCTGCGGAGTGGCAAATTGTCCATCGTAATGAAGAAACAATGGTGTGGAATGCGGCAGCAGGGAATTGACCAGGTCAATCGCATTGCGGGGCGTCTGTACGCGTCCATCCCCGTTCGCCGGGATCGGACTGCGCTGCGCGAAATCGGCATAAGTTCGATTACCCACGTTCTCCTGCTCCTCCACCAAATGACAGGCGCGGCAGTTCATGGATTGCCCGGCGAAAGGACCCGGCAACGGCCCATAAATGGAAGCCGTGGTACTCATGACTGGATCGCCGTTGGTTAAAATGAAGTTCGCGTTACCCCCTGAGTTGGTGAAGAAAAATTGTGCAAACCTCGTTTCCAAAAAAAGCCGCTCGCCAATGTTGGCACTTCCTGCGGCGTCGTCGTCAGCTCGGGCGCGAAAAGCTGCGGTTAAAGACCATAGCAAAATCAAAATGATTGGCTTCATTGAGTTAGTTAAAGTCTCATCAGTCAAATCCGCTAAATCTTACACAGCGTTTTTTAGCGTTCTTGTCAAGTTTAAACCTGAATTCCCCGGAAATATGTTCCGTCGCCCGGGCAGTACCGCCTGCCGGAGAAAATTGCCCTGATTGTAAGCCAGCACGAATAGTGGCAAACCAGCTTGCTCAACATCTCTACCAACGGGTGCAGTTGCGAGGTGCTCGCGCCGACTAGCGGCACGGCGAATGTTTACCGTCTGACCGCGACCAATCTGCCGCCAGTGGGTATATCGAAGTATTCCCGGCAAATATTATCGAATACACAAATGCCATCTGGCAGGCTTATGTGGAACTGTTGCCCTCGAGCGAGGTGCAAAGCTAAACAAGAATAACGTAAAAAAAGATCCATTTTGTCGAAGCCGCCCTTGGTAGACACAGGCAGGCGCGAAAAAAATCAGGGTGGCTCGCACGCGGGCGGAGGTGAAGGTGAACACATGGGCGGGTACCAGCGAGCTGATCCTTGAACCACCTCACCAAAAAGACTTGCTGAGACTTTACGCTGATCATTCTTCGCACGCGTCTCACAGCTCACACGTTTCCGGAATGGACGGGGGTGATTATTCCCCGCCACCCCAGCCATACTATCCACCGCCCGCCGTACCCGTCACTCCTCCTCCGCAGCCACCAACACCGCCGCCATGGGTCGCATCAGGGGACTCTGCAAGCACGACTAATTCTGCTTCAAAAGTAGCAACTCCTGTTCACGGCTCTTACTTGGACGGGGTGAAGTTGGCGGCGGCGAAGGGCTCGGCTGATTCACAATACGAGCTTGCACTTTTGTATCTCCATGGTGAGGCTGGGTGCGAGACGAATGTCGAAAAGGCAAAAATGTTGCTGGAGTTGTCCGCAATTCAAGGACACGAAGAAGCAAAGAAGCGTTTGGAGCTTCTAAAATCGTCCAGGCAGAAGTTGCAGCAATTTGGGCCCCCTGCATCTTTCACATTTCTCCCTTGGCACCCGATCATTGAAAATGTCCCCAGTTAAACACGACTCGCTAGCTTTAGCCCATATTTTCCAAACAAACTTTACATGCTGAAATTATTGACTTCAAATAAAGCCTCGTAAACAAGCGCTATTCTCTATGTTGAAACAAAACAAATGGGAAAACGGGCGGGTGCGGCCAAAAAAGAAGCTCTGCGGGTGGCTTTTGACCTTCGTTTGAAGCTGGAGTTTCACGGTTCCAAGGTCACGTCCGATGCCGGATTGTTGGCCTACCGTGAACTGGAAGCCCCGGTGGGTCTGATCGAACTGGGAGATGTTCGACGATTGACGCACGGGTAAAACACGCAATCCTCAATGGTCGCGCTGATGAGGCAGTTCCTCTTCGGCCGGTTGGCAGGCTACGAGGATATGCATATGGGGGCGCGGCAGGAGGCACACACATAGTGATGTGGCACACCTGCCGCGATTGTTTTTACTCGCCTCCTCTGGATGGCGGGCCATAGTTGCCGTCGGCTGAACCATGGCGATTATTGGTTATTGCTCTTGCCGGCACTCTTTTATTTAGCGTGACTGGTATTCAGGATAGAGGAGGTACTTTCGCAGAATAAATGCATCAGCGTCAGGCACTTCCACGACGGCTTCAATCCAATAAGAGGTATTCATGTCGACCTCTGAATGGTCTTCGTTGAATTGAAAGGCCCGATGGCCACCCCATTCTGTCCACTCGCCGAGTTCATCTGGCCTGCGTCCATAATGAGTCTCGAACGCCTCCGGACAATGTTTCCTTAAGGCCAGTTCTTCGGCTTCGGCAGTGTTTTTGGCTTCGATCAAGCCCCAGTCGAAGTCCTCCCGACCTTCGCCTTCGCCACCGGTACCAAGACCGTATCGAACCAGATATGTTTTGTTTTCATTTGTTTTTTTCATTTTTTTTGTTTTTGTTATGGCCGGTTTTGCGGCCGGTTGTTGATTGAAAATGTGGCGATCGCTTCATTGGAGATATCCAGTAAATGTCCTTATAGCAGCACATGGCTATTATTGCCGCGGGACTTGAACGGATGGTCTGAATCACATTGAAAAGTGCTGCGGCGGCGCGGCATCCCGGCGAGCATAGTTTCGCGGGCGGAATAGCCGCGTTGAATTACGCTGGCGAGCGGACCTTGGCAGGGCGGAAGCATCGTGCCCAGCACGGCGTCGGCCCTGTCGGGTGACGGCAGGCCTCGCGAGCGCATGTCTGATTTACTCTCCAATTGCAACCGTCCCTTGGAATCAGGCCAGCCGCGTCGCGACGTGAGTTGCGCGACAAGTTCGGGATCGTTGGGCAGGATGATTTCACCTTTTTCGATGCTTACGCGGGCTTCAAACCAGATTTCCGCGCCCTTATTCGCGTAGGCTTCCGGCTTGCCTGAGGCGCTGCCATTATTCAAGCGGTTCACTTGCCAGCCGCTCTCAGCAAGCCGGTCACACATTACCATGCCCAACCCGCCTTCGTCCGCGCTGATTTGCTCCGGCCTTAATTCCTGCTCGCGGAATAACTGAATGAATCGGCCAACGGCCTTCATGGTGTCCTGCTCGCGCCAACTGGCGACGATTTGAACGCGGTTGCCACGGCGAACGGCAAGGCAGTTCTCGTCCCCACCTGCCGCGAAATCACAAAAAGCGGCCACGTCGCCATCCGTGAAAGCCGGAGGATTGGCCAGATTGCGTTCCACGAAGGCGAGGGGGATAACGCAGCCGTCCGCATCACCAGTCATAAACTCCCCGAAAATCATGCTGCGAATCAGCGGGTGTTTTTCGCCATATTTTTCAATCTGAGAATTAATCCATTCGCGCCCGATATGTGGGCAGGCGAAGGCGTCAACCGCGTGCTGTTTGAAGAACTTTCGCCGCGAGTTAAACGCGGCATGAAAGAAACCAAAACAGCCGCCCGGGGACGACATGCACAGAAACCGATTGGGGCCGCATCGTTCGATCGCCTCGAAAATCGGGTCGGGAATTCCTTTTGCCTCGTCGGCGATGATCAGTAGGTGCTGATTGTGCCAGCCCTCGAACTTGTTGGCCTCATCGGTCGCAAACCCGAGAATCTTGCTTCCGTTTGTCAGCGTCACGTCCGTTGAATTAAACACTCCCCCAGGAAACTTGCCGGCATGCTTGTGCAGCGTTGGGAAAAGTTGCTCACTCACTTGACGGTAAACGGACGCGGTGCAGATGGTCATTGAGCCTGGGAACGCGGCGGCATGCCACAGGGCAGCGGAAGCACCGACGACCGAGGTTTTGCCGCTGCCGTTGGCAGCCCGAAGCGCCACCGCTCCGGGAGTATTCAAATCCCAAAGCACTTTTTCCTGCCATGGGTACAATGTTGATCCCAAGACACCCAGGGCGAAACCGACGGGCGTGGTTAAGTAGTCGGCGAGTTGGGGCATAGATTTTGTTCTTCGTAACGGCGACGGGCCTCTGCGATTTCGCCCAGAACTTGCGGCGAAACGGTAACCGCAGTTCGCCGGTCGGATGCATCCACATTGATGTTCAAAAATCCCGTCCCCTTGTGACCGTCCAGGCGCTCAAATAGCAGCCGCGCGGCGGACACGTCGCCGGCAATCGCGGCGTCAACCAGAGTGCGGGCGACGCTTTCCAATTTATCCGGCTCCTTCGTCAAAAGTCGTTGCAGTGCCGCCGCGAGGCTGACAGAGCCTTTACGGCGTCCAGCGGGATTGCCAGAGATGCCTTTTTTCCACTTGAAAGGGGTCACATTCGCGTCCCGTTTGGATGTATTCTGTTCGGTCGTAGTCATAAATGCTGATTAATCAATTCTGATGGTGTCTGTTCGCGTTCTTGCGTGATGGTGAAGATGAGACAAGAGGGAAGTATTTTGCCACGCTCCACCCAGCTCCACCCAAGGGGCATAGGTAACAGGAAAAAAACGATATTCTCCCAGTGTCTGTATGCTTTGGGTGGTCTGGGGTGGTTGGGTGGCGTTGACTCATTTCGTGAAGGTGTAAGCGTTGGTAGTATCCATATCGCCGGAGGGTTTACGATATGCTTGCTGGCCTCGGGTGATGTTGAATCCATCGAGGTTGACGATGTTGGAATCACGAAACACCTGCTTACACAGGCAGCCGATTTGCCGCTTGGCTTTGCCTTCCTCGTCGGGTTCGCCGGGAATCTTAATTGCACGGAGCTCACAGATTTCCACCAGCTCGGAGGCGATCAGTGCTGTGCCTAACCGGTTTTCGGCTTCGACGCCCAAGGCCACGGAGCGTAAAAACGACAAGGCTGGATTGCTGGTGCGTTCCTGTGCGGCTTCGTGCTCATCCATCAATGGCGCACAACCGAGGATATTTACGACAATCCAATCCAAAACCTGACTCCACTCGCGGAAGTCGTGGCGCGTGTCGCTGGACCGCGGCTTGCCCTTGGCGACCCATTCCCTGATCACGGTAAATACACAGCCAAGAAAATACGGCTGGCGGCGCTTGAGCTCGCGAAGCGTGTCGCGGTAGTGGAATCCGGGGCGCTTGCGAATCCGACAGATGCTGGCGCGGTTGGCCAGGTCGCGGGTTGCTTCCAGCCCATTACTCGAAAGTTGAAGGAGAAAATGTTTCGGGTCGATCAACACTTCTGCACAGTGCGGTATGCGTGCCGGAAAAACCCCGGGACTGGTCATAAAGGCCTCGAGGTTCTGGGAATCCATCCGGCCGCGAAAATTGTCCAAGCAAATAAACGGGCGCCCCGAAACGAGTGCGGCGGCAAAGGACTCGTCCACGCTGCCAACCCCGCCAGATTTGGCAGTGACCAAGTAGCTGGTTTCGTTATAGAGAGCGCAAACCAAGTTGTGGCGATAGCCCTTTCCGGCTTGTGATTGGTCGGCTTCAGCGCAATCAATCGGAATATTTCCTCGCAAAAATCCGCCAAGCCGCAATGCGGGAGTTAGGAGCGCAGCCAACGCGCGGCTCCGGTCGGATTCATTTGGAAAATCAAATTCCTCAAGCAGCCACCGCAAAGCCTCGACGGCTTCAAATATCGGAACTTGCGGCGGTGTGTCGCCGGCCAGGACGAGCAGGCCGCCAAGTACCGGGTGATAGCCCTTGCCAAGAACGGCAACACTGCCAGTTGAAGTTTCAATCAAGACAGGGGAGCGCAATACGCTTGCGACGGGCGGAAGAATCTCCCGCGCCTCACTTGAGGCTAAAATCGCCTTGGAGTCACCCAGACTCATTTTGGCAGGCTTCAAAGCTGGCTCGCCCCTGCCGGCTGCACGATAGGCGAAAAGCGGTCCTAACTTTTCCACATCGCTCCGAAATTTTTCCGGATCCAACACCCGCAGGCTTTGAATTCCATCCACCTCGACCAACTCGGTCACAACTCCACCGCGGTTGAACAATGTCTGCCTGGGCTTAAACTTCTCAAAAATGACGCGGGCCGACTCTGAAATTGAGATCTCTCCAGACGGCAGGATAATAATTTCCAGCGAGGCGCTGGCTCGAGGCGCAGGTGGAATGGCATCATTTTCAGCCTGTCCAACCTGAGGAATCCATATTGGGGCGGACTGCGCGAGTTCGTCCAGGTCTGCAGGATCACCGCCAGCATCAAAAAAATCGTCGGCGTCTTTCACCGACTTGCCATTGGTGTTCGGCAACTCAATTACCCGGACCGATTTTGCGATGCCATGCAGGTTTTGGGCGACAAGCTGCGCGTGCCTGCGTCCGGCCTCGTCCTTGTCGGCGATGACCACAACGTCCGCGTCCCGCAAGGTTTTGTTGTAGCTCTCGAGCCATTTCCCCGCACCACCGGAATTACACGTTGCCGCAAAGCCGGCCTTCTTCAAAGCGACGACGTCGCGCTCTCCTTCGGCAATATAAATTGGCCTGTCTTCGGAGACGGCGGCGAGAGTTTCCGGCAGTTGGAACAAGACGCGGTCGACCCCCTCCAAATTCCAGATCCAGTCGCCTTTGCCGTCAGGCCGGCGTTGGCGAAAATCTTTTGGATCATAACGGACGACCTGGAACAGTAATTTGCCATTGCGGTCGCGGAAATCGTATGTTGCTACAATGCGCCTTTCCGACCCGTTTGGTTTGATGGCGACACCGTTGTCAACGAATAAATCTGACATTTTCAAACCGACAGTCGCGACAATTTTTTCAGGGGCGCACCCGGCGTGGCATTTTAGTAGGGTGCGTCCAGCGCCGCCTCGTGAAATGGACAGGCTTGGCGAGCGGTCCGCATGTGCGGGGCATTTCGCCATCCAGCCTGGGCCAACTTTTTTGGCGTCAGGGAAACGGGAAAGAACCTGCTCAAAGTTCATGATCCAGCCTTTCTGCTAGTTCGCGGCGATAGCGCGAAAACATCCCGCGTTTGGTTGCGCGGAGACCTGTGCGGACGATCCGCTCTATCCGGCGCTTGGTGCTGGCGGATGCTCTACTCCACCGGATCGCTGATCTAGGCATATTCAACCCCGCGATTATCGGGCTGGTGCCCGGCGTTGCGTGCGGTAAGTGTCAGCGAGCCACTGACGGACCTCGTTCATATCAAACCGAAGCCGGCGGCTGCTTACGCGCAGGTGTGGACAACCCCTTGCCACGAAATTGTCGACCGAGCGGACCGACATCTGCAGCATGGCGGCAACATCGCGTTTGCTGCCGTAGCGGGGCATCGTCGCCAACACGTTATTGACTGGGTCGGCATCAGTCGCAGATACGCTTTTATTTACGTTCACCATGAATTGAACGTAATTCTGCTGGAGGCGTAACGCACTAGCGCAGCCGTTCAGATAATTGGTGGGAATTAGCTCCGCACTTAAGAGCTTTTTTAAACCAACCGGTCGAAACGAATGCCGTCGATGGCTTTTTTATAAGGGGAGAATCCACGAGAATTTACCCCAGCGCTGGATGAAGCCGCATTGTCAAATTGGACAATCAAGCGAAGCCAATCTTCAGATGAAGATGGACGAGCACGCTGTTTGACATCCTCAGCCGCTTTCTGATGTCGGCGGTATTGGATCTCGAATAGTGATTTTGCCTCCTCCACTGTGAGGTCGGGAGCAATCGCATAGATCCAGTAACCCCGGCGATATGCTGCAATCACCCTCCGGGTAAGGGCGGCGTCCATTTCCTTGCAAGATAATGATTTTTGCTCGATGCGTTTATGCAGTAAAATCAGCCTCTTCGCTTCCGCCATTGAATAGCCAACAGTTAAGTCATCGGTAATGCGAAACTGAAATGGGCCCTTCTTCCCATGTTTAAAGGAAGCAAAAAGCGCTCCTAAAACATCGCCCTCTGCACCTCGGCTGATGGAGAAGCATTTCTCGGCCTCATCGCGGCAATCCAACCCTTTCATTTTTCTGGCGCTCATCTCCCAAAACTCTCTGCCGCTATCAGAAAGTATCGGCCAGGATTTTAGGCCAATCTCGCAAAGGCAATGAAGTGCCGGAGACTCTTTTCCCAAATCCTTGATGGCCTGGTTCAGGATCCTCTTTTCCTTCGCGCCTGCGATCGGATCAGGAAATGCGTGCCCATACCAGCTGGCGCCTTGGAACTTTTGCAATAGCCCTCCCACATTGGGGTGCCGGCGAGCAAGCTCGTACAATGCCGCAACCGGCTTCACTTGCTTTTCTTTACCCTTCCACCAGTGCGAGCGATCAAAATCGTGATTAAACGGCGGGCGCAAATACCAGGTATAGCGCTCCCGATTGGCCTCCCAAGGCTTTTTTGAGGAAGATAATTTCCTGCTCATGGCTGCTTCAGCGCCTCCGCGCTGCGGTTGCGGGGCAGAGCGCCAACTTTGGGCGGCGGCTCGATGCTGAAAAACTGTTGCGCATCGGCTGGCGTGCAAAGCTGGCGGTAATGCTTGTGAATCAGTTTCGCACTGTTGCCGCAATACCCGGCCACTCGCCCCGCGTCGGCGCACAGGGCGAAAGAGTAGCTCGCGAATGAGTGACGGCAGCCGTTCGCCTTCCATTTCACCGGCTTTACTTCGGCGATTTTTTTTTCTGGCTGGGCCTCGATTTTCGTGGCCGCTGCCGTCGCCAGCTGGCACTTGTGAAACCAATCGCGGCCATGCGGCCAGACTGAGCCGGTGCGCTCCGCGTAAGGCTTTAGCCATTCGGCGAGATTTGCCGCGATCGGCACAATGCGGCGGCTGGCGGTCTTGGCCTTGTCCGCGCCGACAATGATATGCCGCTGCTCCAGATCGATGTCTTTCCATTCCAGCCGCTCGATTTCAGCGGAGCGGAGCCCCGCAAACAGGCCGATGGCCAGGCAGGGGAGAAAATCCTCGCTCGCCGCTGCCAGCAGCCGGCGGGTTTCCTCCGGCGTGAAGATCTTAACCTCGCCATTTTTGATCTTGGGGCTTTCCACGTTGGCAGCGGGATTGTCCAGGCAATAGCCGCGGGTGACGCCATGCTCGAAAAGCAGGTGCACCACGCGGCGGTTGTTGGCGTAGCTCTGCGAAGATAATTTCAGCCCGTCCAGCCACTCTTGAATGTCTGGGGTCTGGACGCTGCTGAGGTTGCATTGAAACCGGGTGCCGAACTTTTCCAGCCGGAAACGCAAATCGTCCACGTAGCGCTCCGACGCGCCGCGAGATTTTTTGAGCGCGATCAGTTCGGCAATGACCTCGCCCACCCGCTTGTCAGTGATTTTCTTGTGCTTGGATTTATACAGCTCGGCGGCGGCTTGGACCTCTGCCAAAGCGGGCAGGGGCTTGCCTTGCGCGGCTGCCTCCTTCACCTTTTCAACGGTCTCAAAGCCGCCGATGGTTTTTAGGGCATTGGCCAGGGTGTCGGCGGCGGAGAGAAGCCCTAGGCCGAACGGGGCCAGTTTTTGGACGGCGGCGGCATATTCGCTGGCTTGCTCGTTGGTCATGGCGGCCGCTAAAACCTCCCGCTCGCTGAGCTGCTTTGCCAGCTTGTTGGCGGCCTCCAATGCCGCCGCTTCGGTTGAGTAGGAGTCAAAGCGGCGGTTGCCGTCCGCGTAATTGGCCACCATGTAGGCGTAGTTGCCCAGCGGGGTCCGGCGCCGGTACACGCGCACGATCTCCCGACCAAAAGGAACCTCTCGGGGCCAAGTTTCCTCTTGTTTCGGCTTTCGCGACGCGGTAGCTTTCAAACGTGACCAATGTTGCACGGGTGTTGCAACTTGTCAACTTGGTGCACGATTTGGTGGGTCGCTTACGCAACGTAACGCCAATAGAATCAATTGGTTTGGAGAGATGGCCGAGTGGCTGAAGGCGCTGGTTTGCTAAACCGGTATACGGTCAAAAGCCGTATCGGGGGTTCGAATCCCCCTCTCTCCGCCACTTTGATTTCATTGTGTTTCTTTAAAAATAATGGGTCAGTGGCAACGCCTAGTGGCAACAAATCCACCCTTGTT
>Ga0182012_10001684_pt1 | contig 24072 bp, 14 predicted proteins | sample 612S2SmetaG_FD_120486 | JGI IMG/M metagenome (GOLD analysis project Ga0182012, IMG submission 120486) | Permafrost microbial communities from Stordalen Mire, Sweden - 612S2S metaG | ecosystem: Environmental > Terrestrial > Soil > Wetlands > Permafrost | place: Sweden: Stordalen | collected... | reverse complement strand
CTGCGGCGCAAGACCGGTGCCCACCAGTCCAACATTGAACGTGCCACCGGTGTACGCAATAACCAGCGGTGCTGACTGAACGCCAGGATAAGCCGGGCTGAAGGTCACAGAGATCGTGCAGGTAGTTCCGTTTGCCGCAGCAGTACCGATCGTGCACCCGGAGATCGAAACGTAGTGGAACTGCGGCGATCCGCTCGCGGAGTTCGGCACACTGATGCTGGTAATGGTGGTGCTGCCGGTGGTCTTGACCACAACATTCGCGGCTGCGCTCGTACTGGCTACATTCGTGGACGCAAACGTGGGCGTCGACGTGATCGTGAAGCCCTGGGCCTGCGCTGTGCCGGTTGCCGTAAGTATCAAAGCGGACAGGCCGAGCAACGCCAGCATGCCTCGCGTGACTCCGGCTGAAACGCGATTAAATGACGAGCCCGAGTTCTCAGCTTTTGGGGAGCGAAGAAAAGCTTGGAAGACACACGTGGACACTGCTTGAAACCTCCGAGGCAGACAAACAAGGGACAAAACCCGCACGCCACGGATAAGGCTTCGCGATTTTGGTCCGAAAGTAGCTAGCTAGACCGAGGATAGAGTCAGATACTTCGGTGTGCCATGCCTCGAAAGCATCATTAATAGCGAAGTCGATATTTACTAAGTCGACACTTAGCAGGTTTGAGAGCAGCAACACTTGAGAGCGCACGACGAGAGCGCACTACATTCGAAATCCACGACGTGAATCATCCTGCTCGTATGCTCGATGGTGCGCGTTATCTCTCCAAGCACAGCAGGCCGAACCTACACGGCTTGGTTCGCATGAAGCTCGGCGTGGTCTCGGGAGCAAACTCTACGGCTTGGGTATGACGCCGAAGGTGATTCAAGCCGTCCTTCGGCATGCAACGTCGCCACCACTACTAACCAGTACATAATGACCGCGCGGACGCCGATCGGGTTGGTGAAGGCGAAGACGCGCGGAGCTGATGCATGACGTATTGGCCCTCACAAGATTGGGAGGCGATGCAACATCCGCTCTGCTGCCCCATCTATATACAGTATCTTCTGCCTCACTTGCGGGTAGAGATCTTCGCGCGTGCATAGGCGATGGCTCCCGCGGCCGCCCCAACCAGACCAAGGACGGCAGTTGGGTTTTCAGGGGAGTCGAGGCAGCCGGTTTGTGCGTGAGCAGCGACTGCGGAGCCGGCGATGGCGAACAAAAAGATGATGACGGTACGTAGGCGCATGGTTTTCATAGGCATCTCCTATAGCTGAGGGTGTGCAAGCGATTGGTGGGCTGGTCAATTATTGCTGGGCAAACGAAGCGTGCTATCCCGGGGCGATAGGTCTAGAAGAAGATTTTGCCTTCCAGTTGGATGGTGCGGGCGCCGATCTTTGTTGTCGCGTAGCCGGACGAGACGCCGTTAGTTGCAACCGGCGCTGCGCCATACTTGTCATAGGTCAGGTACAGGCCCGGATCGTACTGAATGAAGGTGTCCAACGGGTGGTTGAAGAGATTGAAGGCCTGCGCGCGAAACTGGATACTGCGCTCTCCCTTGAATTTGAAGGCCTTGTAAAGGCCGATGTCATCGGTCTCCGAGCGTGGGCCGTGAATGTACGGCAGGTTGTACGTGCCAATGGATGGGTGGCCCGGCGTACCAACCGCAGGCGACTGGAAGCAGGCGGCATTGAAGTACTGATGAGCCTGCAGATGCGCACGCGGATCGCAGGTGAGCGTCGGCACAGCTTGTTCATCGGGCGTTCCGACGAGGACTCGGTTGTCGAAGTTCGGCGACGAGTAGCCGTTGGCCGCGTCGCTCACCGAGTAGAAGCTGACGGTGCGGTTGTGAAAGCCGTCATACTCGTTGCCGGTGTTGCCGTTGGCGGAGGCTGCCGCAGTGACGTCGAGCGGGTTGCCGCTGGCAAAGCTCTCGATGCCGGTGAACTGCCAGCCATCCAGAACGGCATTGAGCGGGGCGTGATTGCCGAGGTGTTTGGCGCTGACGTCGGGCAGATTGATGAGATAAGAGATGTTGAGATTCTGGCTGCGATCAAACGGAGCCGGGAAGTAGCAGCGACGTTCGGCGAACGGGTTTTCACAGTTGTAAGCCATGGTCTTGCCGTAGGTGTAAGTAATCCAGAAGTTGAGCACGCCGGTACGCTTGGAGGCGGATGCCTGCAGCGAGTTGTAGAACGAACTGAGGTTGTGGACCTCCGTACTCAGGCCAGAGAGCAAGCCGTAGGGGCGGCACTGCTGATCGTTATACGTGCCGGGAGTGTAGCCCGGATACTCGCCGGCGCAGCCCTCAGGAACCGAATTGGTGTTGAGATATCCGGTGAGGTACTTGGAGCCATTGCCGCTGTAGGAAAGCTCGGTGGATATGCCATGGTGGAAGGATTGGTCTACCGCAAGCGTGTAGGAGTGCGTAACCGGCAGGTGGCTGTCATGGATATTGCCGATTCCGTAGAGTCCCAGCGGCGCATAGGTGTTGATGCTGGGGATATTGGCAAAGTGGAAGGGAGCACCCGAGGCGTAGTAGGTGGTGAAGGATTCGTTCGGCGGGGCCTGCACGGCAGAAAAAGCGTTGGCGCCGGGGTCAGCATAGTAGTTGGTGCCGAAGCCGCCACGGACGATGGTGTTTCCGTTACCCAGAGCATCGAAGGCGAAGCCGATGTCGGGCGCAACCTGAAAGCCGAGTGGGCTGCCGCCGCTGATGGAGGTGGCGGGATTGGTGGCGTGGCTTACCAGGCCCGGAGCCTGCGCGTAGGTTCCGGCGGGGTTGTACAGCGCGGGATTGAAGACCACAATCCGTCCGCTCGTCTCATACCAGGCGCCGATGTGGTTCACGCGCACACCGTAGTCGAAGGTGAGGCGTGGACTGATCTGCCACTGGTCCTGCACGAAGAAGTCAGAGCGCTTCTCCATCATGTTGGCGACGAAGTTCTTGCTGCTCTGCGCGTAGCCTTCCAGTTGCCCTGTCTGGAGGTCGGCGAAGGGGTTACCGGTCGTGTTGTTGTAGGCATATTCGCCGGTGATGATGGTGCTGTTGTCTGAGCCTTGCGTGAGCTGGCTGAACTGTTGCTGTGCGAAGTAGAAGCCGGCCTTCACGGAGTGCGATTTAAGAACCTTGCTGACACTCTCATTCACCACCCAGGTCTGCTGCGGGTGATTGACCGTTGGGTAGCTGCCGCCGATGAGATAGAGCGAAGCGTAAGAGCCATTTCCGTATGCCGGCTGTACGTTCGGAAGGATGTCCGAGCCGTCGTTGTACAGATCCGATGCGGTGTAGTTGAGGGCAGAGCGCGAGAGTGCACCCTCATTGTGCAGGTAGGTCTTGAAGCCAAGCTGCGTATAGGCCACGATGAGTTGATTGGTCAGCGAGGATGCGATCTGGGAGGAGAAGTTGCCGGTGACGGATTGCGAGGTGTTGTGCCCGTACTGGCCGGCAGGGAATTTATTGGGAGTGAAGTTGTCGTAGTAACCGAAGGGGAAGGGGACGGACTCCGCCTCGTGGTTGTAGCGCATGGATAGATGGTTGCGCTGGCTGATGTTGTCGTCGATTTTGATGGCTTCCTGATCGCGCGGCTGGAAGTTGAGGACACTGGTGACGAGGTTATAGCCGCCGTGCGTGGTGGGATCGACGTTGGGAAGAGGGAGCGCGTTGGTCAGAATCTGGCCGTTGGGGTCGATGGCTGCAGGGTTAAGGTGGCCCGGCGAGGAGCAAAGAGAGGCGTTGGTTCCGGGCTGGGAGCATGGCTCAATGGTTGCGTAGTACGCGCCAGTGAGGCTGGCAAGATAGGCCGTGTTGCTGTAGTCGCCGGTGCGCATGGCGGCGGTGGGCGAGACCGCCTCGCGGATGTCCAGCACCGGATCCTGAACATACTGCAGCGCCTTCTCAAAGCTCGCGAAGAAGAAGAGCTTGTCGCGCTTCTGGTTGAAGCTAGTTCCGGGAACGATGACCGGGCCTCCGATGTTAACGCCGGGATAGTAGTAGGCATCGGTGGGCTTAGGCAGGCCGAGATGCTTGACGCGCCAGTCCGTGTCATCGAGCGCGTTATTGCGAATATAGGCATAGAGTTCGCCGTGGAACTTGTCACCGCCGGACTTGGTCTCAGTGTTTACGACGATCGGGCCGTTGGGGTTTTCGGGAAGGAACGCAGAAGTCTCCACCTTGGCTTCTGCGATCATGTCGACGTTGGGTGTGACGGCAGCGCCGCCGGCGGTGTTCACATCCGTGACCGTTGCGCCATCGCTGACGATCTGGGTCAGGTCAAAGCGGTTTCCGTTCACGCTGAAGGCGCTTCCATTCTGGCCGAAACCCGCCGTGCCGCCGTTATAGTTGTTGCTTTCAAAGTTGCCGGAGTTGGCAGCGCCGGGCACAAGGGAGAGCAACTCAAGGGCGCTGCGGCCTTCGATGTCGAGGTTTTGAATCTGCTTGGATGAGAGCGTGTAGGAACTTTCGCCAGAGGTGGTGGGAAGGATGTTGTCGCTTTCGGCGAAGACCGTCACTTGCTGCGTGTCACTTGTGACGCGCATGCGGATAGACGGAATGCTCAGCGTGTCACCGATGTGCACGACGATGTCGCGGCGGACTAGATCCGTGAAGCCTGCCGAGTGGAAGGTCGCTGTGTAGGACTTGGCGGGTAGATTGGCAAAGGAAAAGAAGCCGCTGGAATCGCTATGCAGCGTGCGATTGGTCTGGGTGTCGTTGTCGGTAAGGGTGACGGTCGCGCCTGGAATGGCCGCTCCCGTGCTATCTTCCACGATGCCGCTGACGCTTGCCGTCCCAACCTGGGCCGTGAGGCTGAGCGAACCGGCAAAGCACAGAAGCGCTGTGGCGGCTGTCAGAAACCAGCGCCCAGCTGTGTTTGTGCGACGAGCGCCTTGAAAGCCGTGGATTGAATACATGATGAGGTGCCTCCTGAAATCTTTGCATCAGGTGCGCGGCCAAAACCGGGCACGGCAAAGATGCCTTACTTTGCGACGGTTCACTCTACGAAAACGGATATACGAGGCGAATCCGCCAAAAGTAGGACTGCCTGCAGCTATTTACTCTCATCGGTGAGTACATGCACCTGGTATTCCGGCACGAGCGTGACGCTGTCCAGTGCGGCCGGGAATCCGGCTATCCCGAAGGGGCGCTTCTCGATGTACATTGGAGCGTTTGCCGGCAGAGGCAGGATGCGCAGGTTGAGTTCCTGCGCCAAATTGGGCCCGCTGGTCGACATTTCGCGAAGGCCGACCTCCCAGGGAAGACCGTTCCAGAAGTTGTCATCCAGTAGCTGGCTGCCGTAATAAAGACGAGCAGCATCCCCGTGGTATTGGATCCGCAAGAATACGTCCGCTATGCCCGAAGCTGATGGTCGCACCGCTGGGAGATGGAGGATCCATTGAGCCGCAGTGGTGAAGTCCTTGTCTTCCGGCGCCAGAGGAATCTGTACAGGCCGCCATGAGATGCGAGGCCCCAGCTCGAGAGGCGGGCGCGGCTTTGCCGGGGCGTCCTGATGAAGTTCGACCTTCAGGTCAAGAGGAGCGACAGAGGTTTTGAACCATTGAAATAATGGTGATTCTCCGGCAGGCATGGGCGAAGGGCGCAGACTGGATGAATGTGCCGAGTCCAGTCCTGCGCCGAAGAGTCCAATGTTGAACTCCGGGTCGCCGACCGACTCCAGCGTCCATTCCGAGTGATCGGCATACGCGCCGGCAGATGTGGTCAGCAGGCTATCGTTGCCATCCCCGCGCCAAACGTTCTCTGCGTGGGCCTCGGAGAGCAGCACTACGGTGGTTCCATCGCCCAGGACGAAGCTGCCGGTAGCACCGCTCGCTGCGCTCAGGAGCAGGCCTTCGGGAGCCGTCGAACTCTGGAATCCTGCGGGCAGATGGGCGATCTTCGGGTCATCGCGGAAGCTGAACTCCGCAGGAACGCCATCAATAGCAAAGAAGAAATAAAACTGCTTGCCGTTGACGGTGACACGCTTAAAGGGCTGAGCTGTACTCCAGCGTAGAGTTTGCGTGCCTACTGGCAAGTTCACCGGCCAGATGCCGTAGGCGCCGGACGGCAGGCGCAAGGATTGGTCAGGTATGCGGACAGTTCCGCCCGGAAGTTTGAGTGCAACCTGGAAGGCCGGGAATGTGGGCATCTCCGCTCCGCGAACATGATTGTTGAAGAAGATGAAGCCCTCGTCGCCGAGCGTACGGGCGGAGACGCGCGGTACAGACAGATCCGACGGGCTGGAGGGTAATGCATCTGGACGGCGCGGTGACATGGGGGCGAGGACATCGCCAAAGTCGGCGAGGAAGTAGTGCACGAGCTTCAGCTTGTCCAGTGAAGCGCGCTCCTGGCCGAACTCGCCAAGTGGCGCCTGAAAGTCGTAGGACTTAACAGGAACATCGGTAGGGTAGCCGGTACGCTGCGACTCCTGCAAGGTGATGCCGTCAGCGTCCGGATTGCGTCCGCCATGGAACATGTAATAGCCCAGCAGGTTGACCCCGCTGCCAAGCATGACGGGAACGATGGAAGCCACGTCGTCGGCACTTACGACCGGCCGGCGGAAGTACGTATCCTCGATGCCGTCCCCTATCTCCGCTGTCAGGAATGGCGTGCCGCTATACTTGGACGCTGCATTCTGGCCATTACCGCCGAAGGCGCCCATGCTGCCCGCTGAGCGGTTGTCAAAGCGAAAGGCGTAGACCTCGTTCGGAGGAAGCTTGTGCGCGGCGCCATCCCAGGGAGCATCCGGATAGCCGCCAAAGACCGGCAGTACCTCGTCCAGAGGGATAGCCGCTCCATCCCAGCCGGTGACCGTGTATAGGGGAACGTCGAGACCCGCCTGCCGGGCCATCTGCTTGAGCGTGCGGATGTGCTCATCCCCTCTGCCCGAGCCTGTCTCGTGGTATTCGTTTTCGAGTTGGATGCCTATGACAGGGCCGCCATCCTTCCAGAGCTCGCCCTGGAGCTGTGCGCCGATCTGGTCATAAAAGGTCTTTACGGCTGCCAGATACTGCGGATTGTTCTCGCGCACCGGGCCCATCTGCACTACCCAGTCCGGCAAGCCGCCGTTGCGCACCTCGGCATGCGCCCACGGTCCGATACGTGGATATACATACATTCCATGTTTCGCACAGAGTTGCACAAAGCGGCGCAGGTCGTGCTGGTCGCTCCAGTTGAACTCGCTCTGCGTCTGCTCGTGGTGAATCCAGATGACGTAAGTGGAGATAATCTCCACGCCGGCTGCCTTCATCTTGAGGATCTCGTCTTCCCAACGGTCGGCCGGATAGCGCGAGAAGTGAAACTCGCCCATGACCGGCAGCCAGGGGCGGCCGTTGAGGGTAAGGTACTCCGAGTTGACGCCTATCACCTCTCCGCGTGGATTGCGATTGGTGCCAAGCTTAGCTGCCACAGGCTGCGGCGTCGGAGCCGGGGCGGTGGCATCAATGCGCACGATGGTGCTTTGCGCCAGAGCCGGCATCGCGGCAAGGGCAACAGTTGCGGCGAGGATGAATCGTCCAGAGATGCGGTACACGGCGTTGCGCAAGGGAATCGTCCTCAATGTTTGTCAGCTGGCGGGGCGGCCATGCAGGCATCAAAGACATGCATCGCAGGCAGCGCACGGCCCTTATCGTCAAAGAGCGCGCGAGGTATGAGATCGCTATGCGATCCGTCGACTGCGGGCTCCCACCAGAAGACCCCCTTGCCCAATCCCTGCGGTGTAGCGGCGACGGCCTGAGCGACTGTCTTCAGGAACTCGGCCTGTCCCTCGGGCGTCTCCGGGAATGGCGCACGCTTCTTGATGTAGTTTTGCGGCGCCCAGCTATAGGCCGTCTCTATAACCACGATGGGCTTCTTGTATTCGTTGGCCATGAAGGCAAGGTTCTCCTTCAGGTCGCTGATGCTTCCCTGCCACCACGGATAATAGGACTGCCCGATGACATCGAATGGCACCCCCGCCGCAATCACATGCGAAAAGAACCATTGCGTAGTCTCGCGATTGCCTCCCTGGTCAATGTGGATCATGATCGGCGGATGACGATCGGGCTTGCTGCCTTCGGCAACGCCGCGCGCTGCCGCAAGCAACAGATCGTCAAAGTTCGTCCAGTTATCGGGCAGCTTGCCGTCCGGCCACATCATGCCGGAGGTAACTTCATTGCCGATCTGCACCATGTTGGGCATGACGCCTTCGGCCCGGAAGCGGGCCAGCGTATCGCGCGTGAACTCAAACGTAGCCTGCACTAGTTGCGGATGCTTCAGCTTGGCCCAGGCTGCAGGGACGGGTTGATGCTGCGGGTCAGCCCAGTCGTCAGCGTAATGAAAGTCGAGCACCACGCCTAAGCCGAGTGCCTTGGCCTTCTTGCCCTCGGCCAGGGTATACGCGAGGTCATTTGGCAGCGTGGTGGGATGATTGAAGAGCCGAAGCCTGACCCATCCATAACCGTGCCTGCGCAGGATGTCGAGCGCGGGGCGCGGCCCCTGTTCATCGGAGAAGACATCACCCTTGGCCTCCGCTTCCGGAAGGAACGATACATCCGCGCCGATAGCGATGGGTGGACAGAAGCCACCGGAGGCAGCGGGAGGTGTGGTCTGTGCGCACGCTGACCCGGTTACAGCGATACACCAAGCCGCGAGATGGAGGAGGCGTTTCGTCATGAAGATCTTGTTGCGGGTCTTGAGCACAGCTTTAATAACCCCACCAAACGACTCATAGAAATATATGGAGCCAGACAGCGGCGCGAATCCTACGAAAGTAGGAACGGGACTGCCCATTACCACTCAAAGGTGGATGAGACCGCGCTTAAGGCCTTCGACCACTGCCTGGGTGCGGTCGCTTACGTCGAGCCGCATCAGGATCACGCTGACGTGGGACTTCACCGTCACCTCTTTGATTTCGAGTGCTTCTGCGATCTCGCGATTGCTCTTGCCCGCAAACATCAGTTGTAGAACCTGTTGCTCGCGCGGACTCAGATGCGTGCCGGGCACGCGCGACGACAGAGCTTCAGTAACAATGGGGGGAAGGAAGCGTTGGCCCGCCAGCACCCGACGCAGCGCCTGAATCAGACTATCGTTCGACATGCCCTTGATCAGATAGCCGGTAGCGCCGGCGGAGAGAGCCTGGTGGATATCTTCGTCGCCCTCATAGGTGGTCAAGACTACAATCCGGGCGGTTGGCGCCAGCTCGCGAATGGAACGGATGGCATCGACGCCGCTGCCGTCCGGCAGGCGCAGGTCCATCAGGACAGCGTCTGGACGCCTTTCACGAAACAGCCGCACGGCTTCTGCACGCGTCCCGGCCTGTCCCACGACCTCCATATCATTTTGCGCGTTGACGATTGCCGCAATGCCGAAGCGCATGATGGGATGGTCGTCGACAATAAGGATGCTGCTCTTCGATGGGTTCATATCCGAAAGTTACCTCGCGATTGCCGGTGCAGGGGGCAACTCACCAGAACCGTGGTGCCGGCCCCGGGAGTGGACGTGATCTGCAGCTTGCCACGTATCTTCTCCATCCGCTCTCGCATCCCGATGATGCCGAAGTGGCCGTCGATGGGATGCGTGAGAATAGACTCGGGAATGCCCACGCCGAAGTCCTGGATGGCCACCTGCATCTCCTTTGTGTAGCAATGCAACGTGACATGAATGCGTGGGGAGCCGCTGTGATGCAGCGCGTTGTACACAGCCTCGCGAACGGTCATCAGCAGTTCGTGCGCCACTGATGCGGGCTGCCAGAGTTCGGATGGGCCTTCAACTTCCACGGTGAGTTGTACGTCATCGCGGCCGATTTGCCGGGTATAGTCACGGATCGCGGCGACAACATCCACATCGTTTTCGTTGGAGTGGCGGATATTCCAGACCACCTGTCGCGCGGTGTCAATCGTCTGACGCGTCTGCTGGCGGGCGACGTCGAGCAGTTCGCGGTTCGTATCGGAAGTGCCTCGAGCGGTGCTGTCAATGGCCTCCAGCAGCGCGGATACGCCTGTGCAGCTTTGAATGACGGTGTCATGCATCTCACGCGCCAGTCGGCTGCGCTCTTCCATTACGGCATTGAAACGCACGTGGAGCTGACGCACGCGCATCCGGTAAGTCAGCAGTGCGAAGACGCCAAGCACCAGCGCGCAGACCGTGTAGAACCAGATCGCCTGATAAAAGTGAGCTTTCTGCTCAATTCCAATGGAGACTTCATCAATGGCCTGCGGCCGAGAGGAGTCATAAGCCTGCACACGGAAGCGGTAATGCGCCGGACGGAGATTCGTATACGTAGCCTTTTCGCTTGAAACGGAGTTGATCCAGGCATGATCAAAACCCTCCAGCATGTAGCGGAAGTGCAACTGCGCTTGCGGGCGAAGATAGACTGCGGAGAAATCGAACGTAAGGCGCGACACACCGGCTGGAACTGTGAGCTGATTGGGGGGTGTGAAGACGCGTCCATCCTCCTCGACGCTGTTCAACACGACACGCGGCGGCGGGCCTGTTATAGCCGTCTCGCGCGGGATCACGTGTGCGACTCCCTGGTTGGTGGGAAACCATAAGCTGCTGTCCGGCGCGATGTATCCAGCAGGCTCACGGCCGCCATACAACTGCGCGTCTTCCGCGCCATAGGGCATGCTGTAGACGGTGACACTGAGGCGCTTGCCCGGATCCCAGGCGCTGTCCATGTCCGCCTCCAGCGCAGAAGCAATCGCATTGGGTCCCGTAATCCAAAACGTTCCATCTGCAGTCTGCAGGAGCTGATAAAGGCTATTGGAGGGAAGTCCCTGGTCGACGGTGTATTGATCCAGGTGTCCTTCCTTCCAGCGGAAGAGCCCATGATCGCGGGTTCCGAACCACAGAGCCCCTCTTCTATCCTCGAGGATCGACCAGATCTTTTCATGGGCCAGCGCGCGAGTGGGCTCAGACTGAAGGAAGGCTCCGTTTTTGATGGCGCTCAGGCCGCGATCTGTCCCGACCCAGAGTATGCCATTGTGGTCCTCGAACAGGCAGCGTGTACTGAAGTAGGCAAGCCCGGAAGCCTCGTTGAATTTATGCGGGCCAGTGCCGGTAAGGACGCTTAAGCCCTCATCGGTAGCGATCCACATCTCCTTGCGCCTGCTCTCGAGGAAGGCGCGGACGAAGTTGTTGGTAAGTTGCCCGGGCGCAGAGTAGTGGGTCATCTGGCCATCGTGGATGCGGTAGACGCCGCTGCCGTCCGTACCTACCCACAGCGCCCCGTCCGCGGCGGCATACACGTTGCGGACGGTGACATCCGGAAGGCCGAGCTGGGCACGGCTGGCAACACCACCGATGATCGTGAACAGATTGCGCGCAGCGACAAAGATCTTGCCGTTGCTATCACCGGAGATGGTTTCAAAGTCCGAATCCCTGCGGTCTGGAAGTGGAACCATCGTCACAGGGGTATTGCTCAGACGAACCAGGCCGACTTGCGTTCCAATCCAAACCTGCCCGTAACTGTCCTGCAGGATGTTCAGGATGGTCGTGCTGGGGAGCAGCCCGGGGTCGTTCACTTTGGCGAGCCGCCCATCGCGGAGAATCCATAACCCGTCGCCGATAGTCCCGATCCACAGCGAACCGTCTCGCGTCTGGACAAGACTTCGAACCGTGGCTTGGATGGGCGGAACGCGCTGGAAGCTGCCGTCCACCAACTTCGCCAAGCCACCTACCGTACCAACCCATATCGTGCCGTCTGCAGCCTGCAGAATCTTCTTCACTCGCGTGGCACTGTACTCGCCGGGCAACACATAGGTTTGGCTCGAACCATCCGGGTTGATGGCGATGAGCCTGGAGCCACCGACCCAGAGACGGCCGTCGCGGTCTTCAAGGATAGAGTGGACCGCGAGGCTCGGGACGGCTGACGTCCCGTCCACTCGCTCGAGACGGTCTGCGCCATCAAGACGGAAGAGCCCGTTGTCAGTGCCCACCCAGAGCCTGCCATGGCTGTCATCGAGAAGGCTGCGAACAAAGCCGTCGGTCAGTCCCGCTTCGGCGAATAGCACCTTGGTCTCGGAGCCGGAGATACGCAGCAGGCCGCCGCCCTCAGTTCCTGCCCAGAGCGTTCCGTCATGCGAGACGACAAGACAAAAGGCGCTGTTGGCCCCGACCGGCTGTGGCAGCCCCAGATTGATAGTGCGGATGTGCGCTCCATCAAAGGTTGCCAGGCCGCCGGTGGTGCCAATCCAGAGACGACCATCCGGTGCCTGCACCAACGCCTGTACGGTGTCCTCCGGAAGGCCGTCGGATACCCGCCACACCTCGCGAGCATAACTTATCGGCAGCGGCCGCTGCTGGCTCTCGCTGCGTGTGAAGTCGGAGACCAATAGCGTCGCCACAAATAGTAGCGCGCAGCCCCGACGCAGGCCCACAATGCCCAGGAGTGCGCGCCAATGCCTCAAGGCTCTGCTGGACAGAGCGGACAGATGCGATACATCGAGCTCCACGCTTTTTATGATCACGGCGACAGCCACTGGCAAAGTTTCTCATGCGAGCCCGGTAACCTGGGATTCGGTTTTCTTCTACCCTCAGTACGGATCGATGGCGATGCCCGTCGGCTGACCGATACCTGCACCCGTATAGCCTGTCGGTGGCGACGATGTGGTGTAGGCGGCCGAGAAGTTTGAGAGGCTGCCATTGCCAGAGTTTGCAATCCAGGCGCTACCGTCCTCGTCGATGGCAATGGTCGCCGGCGTATTCAGACCACCGCCGGTCAATGGGCTCGCAGAGAGTGGCGCACCGGAGGCGTTGAAGAGACTGATGCTGTTGCCGCTGCTGTTGGCGACCCAGACCGTCCCTGATTCATCGATCGCCAACGAGGATGGATGATTGAGCCCACCGCCGGTATATCCGCCGGGTGGGGAGATTGCGGCGCCTGTGGCATCGAACTCCGTAAGGCTCGAGTTGGCATTCGCCGCCCAGATGTTTCCGCTGGAATCCACCGCAAGTGCAGTGGGAGCATTGAGCCCGCCGCCGCTATAGGTGATGGCAAGCAGGAAGTTTTGTGGAGTGCTGGTGAGGGACGGTTGGAAGGGCGCATTCGGCAAGGACACCGACAAGACCTTATCCGGATTGAGACCGGGATTGCGCGCGATGTTGAGAGCAGCAGCGATGGTGTCCTGCGGCGCGGACGAGCCGGGGACGGTGGCCGCGGAAAAGAGCAGGCCGCAGGAGCTGTTGTCGCCGGCGGTGCCACCAGCCGAGTTGACGCATGCGGCGAGGCTGTTGCTGAGCGTATTGATTTCGGCAACCGGAACCACAGCGTTAGCGGGAAGACTTGCACCGGGAGTTTCGCCAGTGCTGAGCGTGACCAGTTGCGGAACCACGCTGAAGGCATTTGCCAGCCCCGATGCATTGATCGCACTTGCGCCCACTGCGGAATATCCGGACATGAAGCGCGCCAACGCCCACACGGCCGCGACAGTGGAACGCTCGTTGATCGCGATGCTCGTGTTTGCGGTCAAACTGCTGCAGGGGCCCAGTGCCGTCATGAGCGCCAGGTTGTTGTTGACCATGCCGGTCTGCGGCTGCGGAATGCCGCCCGTTGCAACGATATATACCTCTGGGTTACCGGTGCAGGGGTAGTCTCCCGTGATGTTGAAGTTGCCATTAATGTCAGTGGTTACGGTTTGCGTCAGCAGCGGAGTCGAGGCAGAGCCATAGCCGCTGGTGCCCGCAGCATACAGCTGGATGTTCGCGCCGCTGACCGGCTGCTGGCCTCCCTGTAGCCGTCCCGACAGCTTGACAGCGGAAAGAGGGGTCGCCGCAGCGCTACCCTGAACGTTGACCGTGGAGCAGCCCGTCGCCATGAGGCCAATGCAGGACAACGTTGTTACAAGGACGAGCTTCGCAACGATGCCCTGCTGCACCGCGGTTGCGTGGGACGCCTTCATGGCTTCGCTCCTAATGTTGCATTTTGAACGGCCGTCGCCAGTGGCGTGGCGACGGGGTCAGCTCCACCGAGCACACGAGTGATCGTCGAGTTGCCGCTGTTAGCGATCCAGAGGCTTCCGCTGGGATCGATAGCGACTGAGGTGGGTGCGTTGAGTCCTGAGACTATGTAGCCTGCGGACGGCGAAACAGGCACGCCGCCGTTGGAAAATACCGAGAGAGTGTTGTTTCCGTTGGCTATCCACGTGCCGCCGGAACCATCGATCGCCAGCGCTGTTGGACTGCTGATGCCACCGCCGGTAAAGGTACCCTCCACAACACCAGCGTTACTGAACTCGGTGAGTATGTTGTTTGATGAGGCAGACCAGACGTTGCCGCCGTTATCCACCGCAACACCACTGCCTCCGCCGCTGACGCCGGAGCTGATGGCTGCTCCGCTGTTAGCAGCTTCACTCAAGCTGCCGCCGCCATTCGCAACCCACACATCCTGCGGACTGACGCGAATGCTGAGATTGTTCGAAAGGGAGGAGAGGAAGTTCGTGTCGCCTCCATACTGCGCTGTGATGGTGTTCGCACCGGCGGCGAGGGAAGTTGACGCAAGACTTGTGCTGCCATTGGAGAGTGTCCCAACTCCCAACACCGTGGCACCAGACGAGAAGATCATCGATCCCGTGGGGGTTCCGCTCGTGGTCGAGACCGCCGACCCGTTGAAGGTGATGTTGTGCCCGAGCGTAACGTAGTTGGTGGCCGCGGTGATCGCGGCCGTACTCGTAGCCTGCGAAACCGTGAGCGTGCCATTGACGAAGCTGAATGTGTAATTGCTGGATGTCTGCAGGGAGCCTGCGGTGATCGTGATGGGGTACGTTGCCACCGGGGAAGTTGCTAGAGCGGTTGTCGTAAGCGACGGCGCGCCTGACAGAATCGAAGAGGTGTCTCCATTGACGTAGCCGGCGACGTTATAGGTTAACGCTGGGTTGCCGGCCCCATAGCTGCGCGTCGCCTTGTTCGCCGTGACAGTTAAGACTGGATAGGAGACCACAATCACCGCGGAGACACTCGTCAGTCCCGAGGCGCTGGCGGTGAGAGTGTAGGTGCCTGCCTGGGTGAGTGTGAGAGAAGAGAGATTAAAACTTGCTGAGCCGCTGCTGGAGCTCACAGTCTGCGATGTGGTCTGGGGACCGGAGAGCGCCAGTGTAATGGAAGCTGAAGGCGATCCGATGACCGCGCCGGCTGTATTGGTTACATTGACCGGCACAATTCCTAGCGAATTGCCGGTGGTGAGGGTGGCTGGAACCGCCGATGCAAACGCGAGAGTGGATGCGGTGCTGGGCGCGGTAATGTGGGCAGGAACAATCTGCCAGAGCTGGTCGCTGTTGGCGGCGATGACCCAGTCTGTCGCCACACTGCTTGCCTGGGTCTGCTGGATGGCGGTCGCCGACGTCGACCCCAGAATAAATCCACTGTTTCGGTTGACGATGGCGTAGTATCCTCCGCTCGCGGTGAGGATGTTCCACTCCTGCGTAGCGGTTACCGTTCCGGCAGCAGCGTTCTGCACCACCGAACTTCCGCTGGTCGATCCCTGGTCCGCGTCCAGCACATTCGTGCCGCCCGCTGTATTCCCGTTGGCGATCTGGAAGTAGCCATCACCGTTGCTTGTGATGGTCCAGAACTGATGCTGACTGATGATGCCGGTGTCCGTGGCTGTATCCAGTGATGCATTGGCTGCGGTAGATGCCAGGCTGGTTTCGAGGATCTGCCCCGTGGCTTTGTTGACCAGCTTGTAGCTCAGCGTGGGATCGAGTTTGCCGCCGAGAGCGTCGAGCCCGGGTAGCGTGGAGGAGTAGTTGGCCAGGTTGGCGTTGGCATAGCCTTGCGTATCGGCGTTGTCGAAGAGGGTGAGACCATTCCACGTGTACAGCGCATCGATCTTGCCATCGCCATTGGAATAGCCGCCGCCGTTGATGTAGACATTGATGCCGGTCGCATCCCAGTAGTCGATGCCCATGCCTAGGTTGTTGGGCAGCGTCTTCGTGACATCGGTGACGTCAATCAGGAACTGTCGTTGTCCGGCGATGGTAGCGGAATACCACGGGTCGTTGGAATCGAAGCCATTCTCATAGTGCTCGCCGACCTCGATCAGGAAGATAGGCTTGCCGATGGCTGTCGCTGCCGCGCTGAGCACCGGCTGCTCCACAGGCTGGTTCTGCGGGTTGGTTGTGTTGGCCTGGGCCTGCGTGAGCGGACCGTGGTAGAGCGGGTAGTAGCTCTGGCACATGGCCTCATAGTTGGTAATGCCGTGACTGTTCGCGTTACTAAAGAAGCTGCTCAGGTTGTAGGACGGCGTGATGTGGATGCAGCGCAACGGTGTGGGCAGCGCCGGGCCGATCGAGGTGTCCGACGCGGCATCGGCGACCGCCTGCAGGGCCTGCTGCTGTACTGCGGCGAAGTTGCTGAAGTAGCTGTTCGGGGAGGTGTCCAGCGAGTTGAGGAAGCCGGTGTTGACCTCGTTACCGATAGAGACCAGGTCCGGCATGGCTCCGGCGCTGCGGTAGGCCTCAATCTCCGACTTCACGTAGGTATAGATGTTGCTCTCCAACGTGGACAATGAGTCCGAAGACCAGGCCGAGGGCGTCGCCACCGATGAGCCGCCGTCATACAGCAGACTCAGCTCAACCGACATGCCAAGGTTTCTGGCTCGCAGCGCCAGGTTGATGTCCTGAGTATCGGTCTCCGCATAGCAGCCGTTACCGGAGCAGGCGGTGGAGGTGAAGGTGTTGTACGGCGGCACGGTGGTGGGACGGATGCGGATCATATTGACGCCGTGGTTCTTCAGGATCTGCAAAAGATCGCCCTTCACTTCGGCGTCGTTCCACCACGGCACACCGTTCGTGACCTTATTGGCCTCCTGCTTTTCCAGCAGCGCGTTGTCGATTCCGCGAAAGTAGGCGGGACGCAGCAGCCATTGCTGGCTCTGCGTGGCGGAGGTTCCAAGCGCGGTTTGAATCAGCAGAGAACCGGCAGCGTTATTGGTAGTGTCAAGCGACAGTCCTGTGCCGCCGTCGCTCAGCGTGTAATAGCCGTTGCCAGTACCGGCGAGGCTCCACTGCTGCGTGGTCACCGAGCTGCAGGTATTTTCTATCGTCGAAGTTTTTCCGGACGATACCGAGGCGTCCAGACAGAGGCCGCTGGCAATATTGCTGATCTTCCACAAATTGCTGCCGAGCGAGGTAAGCGCCCAGCGCTGCGTGAGACTGGTGAAGCTGCGCGTGGTGACCGTCGCTGCGGTGCCTGCAGTGAGCGCCCCTCCATTGAGGTCGGCCTGAAAGCCGGTTCCCTGGTTGATCAGGTAGTAGGTCTCGCCATCGATCGGGGTGATGGAGACCGGCTCTGCGGGCTGCTGGCAGAATGCCGCTGCAGCGCACAGAAGTATTGCGGCGAGCAGCAATCTCCCGGACGAAGTTGGCCCAATTACCCGATGGATCGACCGCTGCTGCGACCACAAACACTGCATTCAAGCCTCCACCCAGAACCTTTAAGGCTGAGGGCCAAGCGAGCCGCATAAAGGCCTCACCAGACTTCCGTGTGGCATCTCTTGTGGCGACCGCCCGATTGCACCAGCCAATCTATGGGCGCGGCGCAACGACTCGATACCTACCAAAGTAGGAGTGGAGGACTTTTGGACCCGGAAACTTTTTTCTCGCCCAATCCTACTTCCGTAGGATTCGCGGCTCTTGCCCGATGACTACGCTTGCCTACGCTCACCAACAGGCTGGATAGACCGCGCTCTGTGCGTGAGTACTTTGTGAAGCAGGAGCCCTCCGACATGCATATTCCTAAGCCGGCGCAACGTTGCGCCATCTTCTCTGCAGCCATCGCATCACTCACGCTCGGCTGCGCTGCGATGCTCACGGGCTGCGGGATCGACGCCACCTTCCCAAACACCACATTGCAGGGGGCGACTGTCACCCTCACCGGAGTGGTTCATGGTGGCCAGCCTCCAGTGTCGGGTTCACATCTGCACCTGCTGCAGGCGTCGGCGGCCGGCTATGGGGCTCCCTCCACATCGCTGCTGACGGCCAATGGAACAACCATCCTCTCGGACAGCATCGGACCTTACGTCACTACCAGCAGCTCTGGTACCTTCAGCATCACCGGCGACTACACCTGCACTGCCGGGTCGCAGGTTTATCTGCTCGCTACGCAGGGTAATCCCGGGCTCGGAGTCGGCGGCAACAACCCGAATCTGGGCCTTATGGCTGGCCTGGGCGCATGCCCTGCCGCCGGCAACTTCCTCGCGACCGTTCCTTCCATCTTCATCGATGAGGTGTCGACAGTTGCGACGGCGTATGCTCTGGCAGGCTTCTTTACGGACCCCACCCACCTCGCGACCTCCGGATCCACGCTCAGTACCACCGGGATCACGAACGCCGGCGCCAACATCGCGCAGCTCTCCGGTATCTCCACTGGCATGGCGCTCACGACAACGCCTAACGGTGCAGGGACCGTGCCGCAGGCGGAGATCAACACCCTGGCCGACATCCTTGCCGGCTGTGTCAACTCGAACGGCACCGTACAGGCCTGCACCACACTCTTCAGCAACGCAACCAGCAGCGCCGGAACCGGTGCCACCGCAACGGCTTCCCTCAGTAGTGGTGGCGTTGGATCGGTTACGGTCAACGTGGGCGGTGCTTCCTATACCAATCCTCCGACGGTGGTGTTCACCGGCAGCGGCTCCGGAGCGGCAGCCTACGCGACCGTCGCGAACGGCGCTGTCACCAGCGTTACGGTAACGTCTGCCGGTACCGGCTACACCGTGGCGCCGACGGTATCCTTCACCACGACGCCAACGGATACCGCCTCCGCGATCATCAACATTGCTCACAACCCCGGCAATCAGGTATCCAACCTCCTCCCGCTCGCAGGCACCGCAGGACCGTACCAGCCGGTTCTTTCTTCGCTCAACGACTTCAGCATCGCAATACAGTACGTTCCGTCGACGGCCATCTTCTCGGTTTCGGGCCAGCAGGGCAGCACGGGAAGCAATGGCAGCCTCGCCGTCGACGCCAGCGGCAACGTCTGGGGACCAGGAAACGGCTACACCAGTGTGCTGGAGATCAGTCCGCTGGGCGCAACCACCAAGACCATCACGCTGGCAGCCAGCGGTGCCGTGACTGGAAACTACGCCAAGCCGCTCAACGTCTCCGTCTCGCCGTCGTCGGCGGGCACCATCTGGGCTGCGGACTACCAGTTGGCCTACGCCGCACCTTCGGCCAGTGCCTTCACGGTCGACTCCGTCTACGGTAGCGTGGTGTTGGACGCCGCCTTCGACACCAACAACAACGTTTGGACAGCCATTAACTATCCCGCCTCCATCGGCGAACTCGGCTCCTCCGGCACCGTGCTGGTCGCGACCCCCTATGTACCCGGAGGGTTCACGCCGCAGACCAGCCCGGCAACATATCCCTCGAACGCGTTCGCCGTAGCGGTGGATAGCGCCAACCACGTGTGGTCTCTTTGCAACCAGTGCAGCGGCGCGACTGAGGCTCCCGTCGCAGTGGAGATCTCGAGCAACGGCACGGCCCTCTCCGGCACCGCCGGAGACCTCCCGTCCACCCTGGGATACCCGAGCTGGGTCGTGATCGACCACAACAACAATGCCTGGATCTCGAGCTTCAACGGGCGCCTGACCGAATACAGCAGCTCCAACACGCTGCTCTCCGGAACGGGGTATCCGACCAGCGGCGCCATCACCGGCGGCTTGAGCTTCGCCGCCGTGGACGGCAACAACACGATCTGGGCTGGAGGAATCAACAATTACTTTGGCGCGCTATACTCTGTGAACGGGTCCGGTGTGCTGACGTCCCCCTCCACCGGCTACCAGGCTCCCGGCCCCGCCTCGAGCTCCTATTACGGCGTCTCAAGCTTGGCGATCGACGGCTCCGGCAATATCTGGGCCCTCGATTACAACGGTGGACTCCACGAAACGATCGGCATAGCGACACCAGTCGTAACCCCCATCACTCCGAGCTCGCTTGGAACTCGCCCCTGACCTCTTCCCCTAATGTCGAAGAGACCGCAATCGACCACTACACACAACCGCTTCTCTGCGTAGCTCCGCAGAGAAGCGGTTTGCGTGTGGTCGTCAGATAAAGATGTTGATGGGCAAGAAAACGGGCGCTGATGACACTCAGCACCCTTGGACGGTTTCCGTCCACAGACTGCCGCTCATAAACCAATGATTTTATTGGGTGAAATGGTAGGCACGAGCGGATTCGAACCGCTGACCTCTACCGTGTCAAGGTAGCGCTCTAACCAACTGAGCTACGCGCCTCTGCGTTGTCTTCAAGTTTACTCGTTATGGTTACGGCGCCGCAACCTGCGGAGCATTCACTCGCCGTACTACGATCCACGCATACTCTGCCGCTGACAGCGGCGCGAGTACCGCGATCATCCATAGCAGCGCGCCCTTCAGGGCTTCGAGATCCGGCACCGCGACCACCTTGCACGTCATCACCGTCAGCACACCCAGTATCTGCACCGCGGTATTCGCCTTGCCCAGCAGGCTTGGACGGAAGTCGCGCAGCGTGTTGGTCGCAAACAGCAGCGTCGCAATCAGCAGAATGCCGAGGTCGCGGCTCAGCACCAGCACTGTCACAAACCTCGGTATCGCCTCCACACGCGTCAGCACCACAAACAACGTACTCAGCAACAGCTTGTCAGCGATCGGGTCCAGATACTGTCCCAGCGTGGTCCGCTGCTCCAGCATGCGGGCCAGCAGTCCATCGAGTCCATCGCTCACCCCTGCAACCCAAAGCAGCACAAACGCTACCCGCCAGTGACCGTCCAGGATCGTGATGACTAGAAACGGCAGCACGAACAACCGCAGCATCGTCAGGAGGTTGGGTGCGGCGCGGAACTGTCTCAGGGCAGTCAAGGGAGCTACCGAATCTTAGCTGATATCGAGATGCGCCAATATCCGACCACATTGGTCTTGCTTCCAGCCGCTTGCCGCCGTACACTCAAATCAGCCGGATTCGTGCCTGTCGCGCACCGACTTCCGCCCTAACTCTCATGCTCAGGCTCACCAAAAAAGCGGACTACGGGCTTATGGCGCTCAAGTACCTCGCCGAGCAAGCGCATGACAGCGCCCAACCGGCCAGTGCTTCAGCCAAGGCCATCGCCGAGGCCTACCACATTCCCCCGCAACTGCTGGCCAAGATCCTCCAGACGCTCGCCAAAGCGGGCCTGCTGGTCTCGCACGCCGGCACCAACGGCGGCTACGCGCTCTCCCGCGACGCGCACGACATCTCCGCCTTCGAGGTCATCCGCGCCATCGACGGACCCCTGTTCATCACCAGCTGCATCACCATCCACGGCACCTGCGACCTGCACGGCACCTGCACCATCAAAGAACCGTTGCGCAAGGTCAATGACAGCATCACCGGTCTTCTCAGTGAGCTGAGCATAGCCGACCTGGTGGAGCACTCAACCACACCTGCGGACGCCGCACTCGCCGGCGGTCTCGTCGGCATCGCCCGCTAAGCTTTTTACTTACAACTTGGAACATACAACTTAGAACCCGCGCTCAGCGCACCCTTCAGGAGCAACCACCATGGCCGAAACTCTCGGAATCAACGTCACCCAGTCGAACCACCCTCTACCGCCCGGCGTCACGCTGCCCATCTATATGGATAACCACGCCACCACGCCGCTCGACCCGCGCGTGCTGGAGGCCATGATGCCCTACCTCACCGGCATCTTCGGCAACGCCGCATCGCGCAACCACAGCTTCGGCTGGGAGGCCGAGGCAGGCGTCGAGAAGGCCCGCGAGCAGATCGCCAAGCTCATCGGCGCGACCGCCAAGGAGATCATCTTCACCTCGGGCGCCACGGAATCGACCAACCTCGCCATCAAGGGCGTCGCCGAGATGTACCGCGAACGCGGCAACCACATCATCACGCAGATTACCGAGCACAAGGCCACGCTCGACACCTGCAAGCGCCTCGAGAAGTCCGGCTACCGCATCACCTACCTGCCCGTGCAGGCTGACGGCCTCATCGATATCGAAGACCTGAAGCGCGCCCTGGACAGCGAGACCATCCTCGTCAGCATCATGTACGCGAACAATGAGATAGGCGTCGTCCAGCCCATCGCCGAGATCGGCAAGCTCTGTCACGAGAAGGGCATCATCTTCCACACCGACGCCGTGCAGGCCGTCGGCAAGATTCCCGTCAACGTGCAGACGGACAACATCGATCTGCTCTCACTCTCCGGCCACAAGATCTACGGGCCTAAGGGAGTCGGCGCGCTGTATGTCCGCCGCCGCAACCCGCGCGTCCAGCTCGCCGAGCAGATTAACGGCGGCGGCCACGAGCGCGGCATGCGCAGCGGCACGCTCAACGTCCCCGGCATCGTCGGCCTGGGCGCGGCCTGTGAGATCTGCCAGAACGAGATGGCCGCTGAAGCCGCGCGCGAACTCGAACTCCGCGACTACCTCAAAGCCAAGCTCGAAAAGGCGCTCGACTACGTCCACGTGAACGGCAACATGGAGCACCACCTTCCCGGCAACCTGAACATGAGCTTCGTCTACGTCGAGGGCGAGTCACTCCTGATGGGCATCAACGACATCGCCGTTTCGTCGGGCTCAGCCTGCACCTCCGCCACGCTCGAACCCAGCTACGTCCTCAAGGCGCTCGGCCTCGGCGACGACGTCGCGCACTCGTCCATCCGCTTCGGCCTGGGCCGCTTCAACACCAAGGCCGAGGTCGACTACGTCAGCGACAAGATCATCAACGTCGTCCAGCACCTCCGCGAACTCTCCCCGCTCTACGAGATGGTCAAGGAAGGCATCGACCTGAGCAAGATCGAGTGGGCCGCGCACTAAGCCGAAACCCGAGCGAAATTCCTAAGAGGGCGGCCCGATGGCCGCTTTCTTCTTTTTTGCAGAAAGATTCGTATAAATGGTCCGGCCTTGGGTATTAAGTAGTATGAAGAATCCAATCCCGCAACACCGCCTTCGTCCCGTCCCCGCCTCCGCCTTCTGCTCGAGCTGCCTTGAATTCGCGCAGACCACCCTCAACTGCTACCGGCTCTGTCCCGCCTGCGCCAACAGCATGAGGAAGAACGACAACTAGCCGGGTGCTCCATTCATCACCTTTTTCGCTGAACGGGGCTTCCTGTCTCACGCAAACTCGTCGAACTCTTCATCGCTGATATCCCGGCTCTTATGAAAGATACGCGACACGAGAATCCCATCTTCTGCGGGAAAGAAGAAGATGATATGGCTCTCGTGTTCCATCCGTTTGAGCCGCGGAGCTATCTCATCACATGCACGACCGATACCTGGAAAGTCTGATATCAGCTCGCAGAACTCTTCCAACCCGCCACGTAGCGGTCTGCCTGCTCCACGCTCCAACGCTCTATCGTGAAGATCGCAATCTCATAGAGATCATCTTCAGCCCGTGGTGAGTAGCGAACCACGCCCACTACGCAATCGCTCTCGGGGGAAGCCCCGCTCTCTCACGCACCCGCGCGAAGACATCCCCCTCCGCGACCCCGCTGTCGATGCCTTCCTGAATCGCCTGCTTCAAGTACGCCAGCTTTTCTTCGTAACGCTTTTGCCGCGCTAGCGCAGCCTTCGCCGCGTCCAGCACTTCGCGAGCATTCGCGTAGCGCCCGCTCTTCACCTGCTCAGCGGCAAACTCCTCGAAATCAGCCTTGGGACTCACAGTCTCTGCCGGCATCTCGATACCTCGCTGACAACAGACTAATTCTGCCCTTGAACTTTGCCAAGACCATCGTTCCGCAGTTGCGATACTCTGTCTCCCACCATGAATACCCGCATCTATCTCGCACTCGCCGCCGCCCTCATCGTCGCCTCAGCATCCGCCCAGCAACCCACCGCACCAACCCCCAGGCCCACACCCGCCCCCAGCCGCTTCCACGAGCCCACTCCCTTCGACTTCGACGACCACACCGGCTTCGTACAGATCTTCGACGGCAAGACCCTCGCCGGCTGGGATGGCGACCCCGCCATGTGGCGCGTCGATGACGGCGTGCTCATCGGCGAGTCCCCCGCCGGCCCGCGCCCGCCGAACACTTACATCAGCTACCACGGGACCGGCCCCACCGACGCGACCGCGCACGACTTCGACCTCAAGCTCGAGATCAAGGTCGAGCTCGGCGGTGGCACCGGCATCCAGTACCGCAGCTCCGTCGG
>Ga0182012_10001683_pt1 | contig 24082 bp, 23 predicted proteins | sample 612S2SmetaG_FD_120486 | JGI IMG/M metagenome (GOLD analysis project Ga0182012, IMG submission 120486) | Permafrost microbial communities from Stordalen Mire, Sweden - 612S2S metaG | ecosystem: Environmental > Terrestrial > Soil > Wetlands > Permafrost | place: Sweden: Stordalen | collected... | reverse complement strand
TCACATATTGGTTACAACTTGAAGATGACTGATATGCAAGCGGCCATCGGAGTTTCGCAAATTAAGAAGTTGCCCGACTATATCGCCAAGCGTCGCACCAATTTTCAACTTTTGAGAAAAGGGCTGAGTGACTTGGAAGACTTATTCATCCTTCCTGAACCGACGCCGAACAGTGAACCAAGTTGGTTTGGATTTCCACTTGCAATTAGGCGCGAAGCGCCATTCAGCCGCAACCGCGTAATCGCATTTTTGGAAAGCCGCAAGATCGCCACGCGCCTGTTATTCGGCGGCAATCTTTTGCGTCAGCCCGCGTATCGTGAAGTAAAGCACCGCGTTGTTGGATCACTCGCCAATACCGACTTCATCATGAATCAGGTTTTCTGGGTTGGAGTCTATCCCGGGCTGACGCCGCAAATGATCTCGTACATGATCGAGACTTTCCATAACATGCCAATTTCCCATTGGAAAACACTGTGGGTCTAAATGGCTCACAAGATCGAGTGGGATTTAGCTCACGTGATTTGGCAAACTCCTACGGTCTGGAGTCATCTTGCGGGATCGAACATTTTTATAACTGGCGGATCGGGATTTGTTGGCTCGTGGCTACTCGAAAGTTTCGTTTGGGCGAATGAACATCGCAACCTGAATGCGCGCCTTACCGTCCTGACACGAGATGCGGCTGCGTTTGCAGCGAAGCGACCACACTTAGCTGCTAAGCCGAGCCTAGAGATCGTCTGCGGCGACCTCAAAACTGTCCGTTTCCCTGACACTGAATTCCAATACGTAATTCATACGGCAACCGAACATGAAGATCCAATGGCCGACATCGAAGGCACGCGGCGAGTCTTGGAAATGGCACGCACACACGGCACGCGCCGACTGCTTTTTACCAGTTCTGGTGCGGTCTATGGTGAGCAACCTCCAGACATCGACAAAGTGGATGAGAGCTATTGTGCCGCTGAACTGAGTCTTCCCTACGCCAAGGCGAAGCGCGCATCGGAAGAGCTTTGCAACGCGGCCTCCGACTCGCAGATGAAGGTCATCATAGCCCGCTTGTTCGCCTTTGTCGGACCATACTTGCCGCTCAATTTGAATTTCGCCGTAGGAAACTTCATTAGGGACGCTCGATTGGGCGGTCCTATAAACATTGAAGGCGATGGAACCTCAATCCGTTCGTACCTTTACGGGGCGGATCTGGCCATCTGGCTTTGGACCCTGGTTGTTCAGGGAGATTCCACCGCGCCATACAACGTGGGCAGCGATCAAGCCGTGAGCATTCTGGAATTGGCCAAACTTGCCGAACCGCCCTGCTGCCCGGGTAAGGGTATTGTGATCGCTAGGCCCGCCGCGCCGGGCCAAAAGCCAAACCGCTATATTCCCTCAATTGAGCGTGCCCGGACTCAATTCGGCTTGTATCCCTTAATCGGTCTCGAAGAAGGAATTACCCGAATGTTTAATTTTCCATGAAGTAATAACAAAGCATGTGGCAAACGATCAAGTGACCATCTTCAATCCTGCCCATGTGTGGCTCTGCTACATGAATCTGCAACTTCGCAAGCGGTCCAAGCCTACCCCCGTCCCGTCCTGTCAAGGCAATCGTCTCGCAACCAATGGAATTCGCATACTCTAAAGCGCGAACCACATTAGCTGAATTTCCCGAACCACTGATCGCCATAACGACATCGCCCGCCTGCGCGAAATTCTTCAGTTGCTCGACGAACACGCAGTCGTAATGTACGTCGTTCGAATAGGCGGTAATGGTAGGCAGAGAGTCGGTGAGCGCCATAATACGGAAACGTTTCTCGCGCTGGAAACTCGCGCCTTTCACCATGTCGCAAGCGAAATGCGAAGCTGTGGATGCGCTGCCGCCATTACCGCAAACGAAGATGTGTCGGTTCTGCTCGCGAGCTTGCTGCAAGATCTCAATCGCCTTACCGATGCTCGGCATGTCTAAAGTGTCCAGTGCATGCGCAAGTTTCGCCTTGTATTCGCTTGCGAAGGTGGCTGGCGGCAAGACCGGAGTCGCTTCAGAGGTCATACCTAATGCTACATCCCACCGCAGGGTGAGAAGTTAACAGGTTTGCGCCCCACCATGTTGTAGGTGCCGGTTTTTGCAAGCTGTTAAGACTGTGAAGCTAGGTAACACGCTGGTTGGCGACGACCAACCCTGTTACATCATCGCCGAGATTGGCATCAACCATAACGGCGATTTGGATTTGGCAAAACGGCTGATTGCCGTTGCCTCTGCCGCAGGTTGTAATGCGGTGAAGTTTCAGAAACGCACAGTAGACTTGGTCTATAGCGCAGAGGAATTAGCTAAACCGCGCGAGAGCCCCTTCGGAATCACGAATGGAGATCTGAAGCGCAGGCTCGAGTTAAGTGTCAAGCAGTATCAGGAGATCGATAATTTCTGCAAAGCGCTGGATATCGATTGGTTGGTTTCTTGCTGGGACGAAGAATCACTAGTCGCGATGCGGCAATTTTCGTTTCCCTGTTTTAAAATCGCCTCGGCGCTCCTAACAGACGATGCACTGCTGTTGAAGACCCGCAAAATGGGAAAGCCAGTCATCTTATCCACTGGCATGAGCACGCTTGGGGAGATCGATCACGCCGTGGATGTTTTGGGCAAACATGATCTGATTTTGCTACACGCTTGCAGTGCTTATCCCGCGCACTACGAAGAATTAAACTTACGCGTGATTCCCAAGTTGCGTCAGCGCTATGGAGTGCCCGTGGGGTATTCAGGGCACGAGACAGGCATCCCATCGAGTGTGGCCGCGGCAGTCCTGGGCGCATGTTGCATTGAGCGCCACATAACCATCGACCGCGCGATGTGGGGCACCGATCATGCAGCTTCACTTGAGCCAAATGGCATTTCACGTTTAGTCCGCGATATTCGCCTGATCGAAAAGTCTCTTGGCGATGGGATCAAGCGTGTCTACGACAGTGAAATTCCAGTGCTGAACAAACTGCGCCGGGTTAGACATTCGGCCGTCACCGTATGACGCAGGCTTTTTAAAGTGAAGGTCATCAGCGTTGTAACTCCCTGTTTCAATGAGGAGGAAAATGTTGAAGAACTCTATCTGCGAGTTCGAAATGTCATGGCTAGGGTCGACCGTTACGCCTACGAACATATCTTTATCGACAATCATTCGGGCGATGCAACGGTAGCAATTCTCAAAAACCTTGCCAAGCGCGATTCGAACGTGCGGATCATCGTCAACTCGCGAAATTTTGGTCATGTTCGCTCGCCTCTCCATGCGTTCCTTCAGGCTCGTGGCGATGCCGTCATCGGCCTCGCTGCCGACCTGCAAGATCCGCCCGAGCTAATTGAAGAAATGATTACTAGGTGGGAGCAGGGCTATGCAATGGTGTTGTGCATCAAGGAAACGAGCCAGGAAAATCCACTGATGTTCCGTTTGCGGACCATCTATTACCGCTTGGTCCAGCGCTTATCGTCACTGCAGACGTTCGAAAATTTCACTGGCTTTGGACTCTACAACCGGCAAGTGGTGGAACACATACGGTCTTTCGGCGATGCTTACCCCTATTTCCGCGGCATGATTGCTGAGATTGGGCTACCGTATTTTAAATTGGTCTTCGATCAGCCACGCCGCGAACGTGGCATCACGAAGAACAACTTGTATACCCTGTACGACTTCGCGATGCTGGGCATCACTAATCTGTCGAAAGTCCCTTTGCGGCTTGTCACGTTTTTCGGATTTGTAGGATCCATGTTGTGCGGAATCGTGGGGCTTGGATATCTGGTTTACAAATTACTTTTTTGGAATAGCTTTTCTGTCGGTACTGCACCGCTAGTAATCGGGCTCTTCTTTTTAGGTTCGGTTCAATTGGTTTCCATGGGTATTCTTGGCGAATACATAGGGGCAATTCACACCCAGGTTTTGAAGCGGCCTTATGTAATCGAGCAAGAACGTGTGAACTTCGAGTTTGAACCTGGCCCGCCGTTTGCGTCGAATGAACCGACCTAAACCCTAGTCTTGGTGGGAGTCCAAAGTTTCTGTGGTGACACAAAAAAGACTGACAGTGCACACAACGCCGCCAGCATCATCACCACAAAGGTGCGCGCCACCGATGAAAACCTCTTGACGATGAACTTCTCTGGGAGCCAATCGTCAAAATAGTCCAAGATGGCCAGTCCATAAACCGCGGCTTGCACCGCAATCGCCGCAACCATGAAAGGGAAGGGCAGCCAGAACGAAGTGATTGCAATAATGATCAGCGCGAATGGCAGTAACAAGCGGCCTAGCTTGTACGAAACATAATGGATCCACATCCGATTGCGCGGCGTGAGCAAGGCGGGGTACTGCCTCATGATTTGATAATTCCCGGCTAGCGTCCGCACTTTGCGGCGAAACTCCGTCGATAGCGACGTGGGGTCGTCGTAAGCTTTCGCGGCCGGCTCAACAACAAGTCGATAGCCTTTGAAAAATGCCCCAAGGGGAATGTATAAATCGTCCAACAGCGTATCGGGTGGCATATGGGAAATGAGTTCGCGGCGAATCGCGTAGAACGGTCCCGTGGCTCCCAGCATGGAATCGATGTCGCTCAACCGATTCCGAATCCACGTTTCAAATTTCCAATAAAGTCCGATATTCGCCTCAGCGAGATTATCGCCACTGCGAATCAACAGCTCTCCACTAACCACCCCTACCCTCGGATCAGCAAAGCATCGCACCATTTTTCTAAGGCTCTCGGGCTCGAGTACTTGCCGGATATCTGTCAGCAGCACGATTGAGTTATGGGTCGTTGGCACCCCTGCGTTCAATGCTGCCGGCTTCCCGCCATGGGCGATCCGCATCAGCCGCACGCCCAATCCCCCGAATTCATTCACCAACTTGTCTGTGTCGTCGGTACTGCCGTCGGAGATCACCAGAACTTCAATCAAATCCTGCGGATAGTCTAACTGCAAAACCGAATCCAGCTTTCGCCGCACATATTGAGCCCCATTCCGTACGGGAATCAAAATCGATACCGCAGGCAGACAGTCATTCTTCTGAATCGGTTTATAAAAAGCTTTCGCCAGTAGCTTCAGCAGTAGTGGATAGCCCACAATTACATAAAGCAGAAACAAACTACTCACTACGAAAAGGATTGTGGGCAGCCAGATCATCAGCTCAGTCGCGGAGCATCCTTGTCTAAAATACCTTCGAATACCCTGGCCGCGTGTTCCCAAGAAAACCGCGAGGAAACCATTTCATAGGCATTCTGAGCCATTTGCTTACGAGCGGTTTCTGAATCTAGTAATTCGAGGCAGTGTTGAGCGAATGTTTCTGGCGAGTCGCCTAAATAAACATTCCGTCCATGCTCAACCGGCAGCCCTTCCGCGCCGATCGTGGTCGACACGATTGGCACTCGCGCCGCCATGGCCTCGAAGATTTTTAACCTTGTCCCGCCGCCGATTCGCAATGGAACGATCGATACCGCACTTTCCCATAAATAGGGCCGAATATCTGGTACCGTTCCCGAGACGAAGAGTTTTGAATCGCTGCGGGCCATCTCCAAAATTCCACTGCCGGGAGACCTGCCAACTATGGCAACCGTGGTTTCAGGCCGTTTCTGCCTGATAATAGGCAGAATCTCGCGTATGAAGTAGTTGCAGCCGTCTATGTTGGGCAGCCAATCCATGGATCCAACGAATACCAGGTCAGGCTTTAGTTGATCGGGTAACCCAGGCTTGCAATCGGCAGGCGGCGTGAAATAGGGTACATCCACACCAGTCGGCACTTCTGAAACCCGTTTCATTTGGAACATGGTACGGAATCTTTCGGCATCTTGGCTCGATACCGCTACCACGTGGGCAGACTCGCGGCACGCTAACGCTTCGTAGCGCGCCATTCGATTACGTTGGATACGGAAAAAGGCCCTCGCGGGCACGCTCCGTGCCGTTTGCAAATGCCGGTCCCAAATCGTCGTTTCAACATTGTGCTGAAAGAGCAGCGCTTTTCGTAAATCTGGAATGTTCGGCGCCGGGAACAAAAAGTCGCAAACCAGCCGATCAAACTTGCCGACCGCTAGCAAGCGCGCCACCTCCTGTTTCATTTGCTCTGATCGATAACGAGTGATAGCCAGCGGCAAGGGATCAATCAGATTGCCCGCTGCCTGCATTGCGAACGAGGCCGATCCACGGGGCGGAAGTTTGTGCGGAATAGGATAAGCCTTGCTGCAATATTCCGGACTTCGCTTCACACCTTCCGGCTCTGCTGGATTCTCCAAAGCGACATAGTGAACTTCATGCCAGCGATTCAAATGCCGGAGCATTTCCAAAGTTCGGATTTGACCGCCCTTTGTCGTCGGGTGCAGAAAATGAGGGTTTACCCAGAGAATCTTCATCTGGCGGCTTCACTCAAAATTTCCAGCTTCGCTAACACTCGTACGACCATCGCTCTACTATTTGACAACATGGCAGAAAATCCCCGCAAATGAGGTGAAAAATCCAAGGTCACCCCAGAATTCGTCCCCATCAACCTCCTAATCGGCTTTTCCCCGCTTATCCCTTAATAGCGAGCCCAAAGCCTATCTTCTCGGTTCATACCGCATCGCCACCGCCCCCGACTTGAACTCCGCCCGGCCCACCAGCCTCAAATCGACATACTTCGATAGCCCCGCAAACAACGTCGGTCCGTACCCCGCTATCTTGGGGTGCACCACGAACTCGTACTCATCAATCAATCCCAGCTCCGCCAACGCCAACGGCAGCTTTACTCCTCCCGAGAACAGTCCCTCACCAGGTTCCTGCTTCAACCGCTGAACGGCCGTCCCCAAATCCCCGCGCACCAACTCCGCGTTCCAATCGACCCGGTCTAACTTGCTCGACACTACATATTTCTTTGCCGCGTTGATCGTCCGAGCAAAAGGTTCCATCCAATCAGGCCTCGCTCCCGCCTGCACCGGCGGCCGAAATGCTGCCTCCATCATTTCGTAAGTTACTCGCCCAAAAAGGAGCGCATCGGCCCGGTTGAGGTTCTCGACGGCATTACGATGCAACTCTTCGTCCGCCACCATTGCCCGATGATCGCAGCAGCCGTCCAACGTGACGTTAATGGAATACCGGAGCGGTCGCATTCCATAAGAGTACTGCCTCTCGAATCCGAGTCGTGAGCGTGAGCGAACGTAACCCGTTTCAAAAATCGCACCAACAATATTCTTATTCCCTTCAATAACTTAAAGACAAACCGCCTGCCACCCCGTACGCCCTCATTCGAAACTCGTATCGAAAAGGAGTTTCTTAACCCATGTCCAACTCAAATCAAAATGCCGCTGTCCACCACGGCACTTCCGCAAACTTAATCGTCGCCGGCGAGCGACTCGAAGATTTTCTCAAGCTAACCGACACCCTCATCGACCACTTCAAACCTTCCACCCCCGAAGAGCAACATCTTGTTAAAGATCTCGCCCACGGACGCTGGATGCTCTGGCGCCGTCAACGCGCCCAACGGGCCATCGAGGCCGACGTCCATTCCACTAAACCCGACCCAGCCACGTGGACCGACACCGAATTCAAACGCATTGCCCTCTCCGATCGATATCTCACCCAGGCCACCCGCGCCTACCAGCGTGCTCTCAAGAACGTCGAATCCTTCGCCAAAGAACGCGCCAAATCCGTCCGTTGGGAAGCCATGCACGATCTTGCCCTCCAACGCCTCCAACTCCAACAATCCAAACATGAATTTGCCATGGCCAAGGCCATTAACCGCGAAGAAGAAGCCCTCTTCCGTTCCGCAAAATGCGCCGATTCTTCGCCTTTTGCCGGATCTGGACCCACCGGCGCATCCACCCCATACACGCAATTTCCACCCTTTTTGACCGCCGAACAACGGAGAAAAATGAACGAAGCCGCCTAAAATCCGCTCCAAACCACCAAGCCACCCACTAAGCTTCACAAGCCCGCGCCATAAGTGTCTTCGTTTTCAAACAAACTCGATGTACAAGCCTCCAGCTGCGTTCGGCCTTCCGTCAAAATCGCGCCTCAAAACACTCCCCAAACGCCTCGCCATATTCCCCACCCGCCGCCGTCCGAAAATCGATCACAGTCCGAGCAAAATCTATATTTGATTTAGAATCAATCGCTTGGAGCGGTTTTAGCAGCTCGCCCTGCACGCCCCCAAGCGAGACTGTTGCCAGAAAGCGATGTTCCGTCCCGACTCTTTCGCGGACTGGACCCAGTTTCTAAAAAGGATTCTCAAATTTGTGAATAAATACCAATTGGTTAGTCTACTTTGGCTGATTTCGTCCTTGAACGGCCAGAATTTGGTGGATCTCCGGACGCAGACAAAAAACGTTGATTTTTCAGGCGCGGCATCTACCATTCCAGCGAAGTCTGGTACCACGTTGCCCGCAACCTGCAGCACCGGTGCAATGTTCTTCAATACGGCAAACGCTGCCGGCCAAAACCTCTATCTCTGCGCCCCAGCCAACACCTGGACGCAGCTTGGGGGAACCGCTTCCGTCAGCGGCACCGTCTCAGCCGCCACACAGGGTCAGTTTGGCTATTACTCGGCGAATGGCACAACAATCGTTGGGCACACTCTAGTGGCCAGCGACATTCCGGCGTTGAGCTATCAGTCGCCGCTTACCTTTACGGGCACCGGCGCCAAAACCGCTACTTCCACTGGATCGCTGGTTGCCAACGACTGTGCGAAATGGGATGCCAACGGCAATGTTATCGACGCCGGCTCGCCCTGCGGCAGTGTGGCTGCGGGATCAACCGGCCAGTTTGCATTCTATTCAGCGGCCGGTTCTGCGCTCACCGCCCATACTCTCGCGGCCAGCGATATTCCCGCGCTAAGCTACCAGTCACCGCTCACATTCACCGGCACTGGCGCCAAAACCGCCAGTTCAACCGGCACTACGACAACTAACGACTGCGCCAAGTGGGATGCAAACGGTAACGTGATTGATTCCGGTTTCCCTTGCGCCAGCGTAGCCACCGGTAACACCGGTCAGTTCGCCTTTTACTCAGCTTCTGGCTCGGCATTAACCGCCCACAGTCTGGCAGCAAGTGATATTCCCGCTTTGAATTATCAGACGCCTTTGACCTTCACCGGTACTGGCGCCAAGACCGCTAGTTCAACCGGCACCACGACAACCAACGACTGCGCCAAGTGGGACGCCAACGGCAACGTGATTGACTCTGGATCTCCGTGCGCGAGCGTCGCTACTGGGACCGCCGGGCAGTTCGCTTTTTACTCGGCATCCGGCTCGGCATTAACTGCCCACAGCTTGTCAGCGACTGATATCCCAACATTGAACTATCAGACGCCTCTATCCTTTACCGGTACCGGCACGAAGACCGCCAGTTCTACCGGAACAGCGACCGCTAACAATTGCGCCAAGTGGGATTCGAACGGCAATGTCGTGGATGCCGGCGCTCCTTGTGGATCGGGAAGCGGCAGCGGACTCTCCGCTCCGTCTACAACGACTGTTGGCAACGTGCCTCAATACAGTACTACAACAGGCAGCGCTCTTTCAGCGGGCCTTGGGGTTGTAACCACCGTGGGAAATCCCGGAGCTGATACCAACGTTCCGACTGAAAAGTCGGTTCGCACCGCGATTGCTGCTGCTGCGGCGGCCTCAGGTAATATGCCCGCTCCTTCGGGTACGGTCGGTTACTTAAGCACAAACGGTACAACGGCTACCTGGGGTAATATCGCTACTGGCGGTTCTGGCGCGTTGGATTGCGCCACAATTCCCGGCGTGTGCGACATCGCTACCGCAGTTGTGCCACTCAAAGCCACCGCGAATAGTTGGACAGGCGCGAACGATTTTTCGGCCGCAACTTTCCTTCGATTGGTAAGCGGTTCGGGCGCTCCTACCACCAATTGTGCCGTATCAACGGATCTCGGCAAAGTCTATATGAGAAACGATACGAAAGCTACCAATGCCAGTCTGTATGTTTGCTCGCAAACCGGCAATGGCACCTACAATTGGGAATTGGCGCAAAGCTCTAGTTCTGCCATTCCCGTTTACACTGCTTCCGGTACATCGGTATCGGCTCACATGGTTACGGGAAGGAACTCGTTCTTCCTCTCCACTGCCACTATCAACTTGTTGGGCTCCGCTGTTTTTACCAGCTCGGCCAGCTATGCTTGCACCGCTAACGATCTTTCGAACAACGCTGCCGTCACGGTAACTCAGACCAGCGGCACTTCCATCACCTTTACGATTCCCGGTAGTTCGGCCACCGACAACTTCAGTTACATCTGCGTTGGCAACTAACCACCATTACAAGAGGGGCGGATCAATTTCCGCCCCTTATATTCGTCCATATTTCGCAACGGCTTCCCTGATAGACCGGTACTTCTCAATGAACGGCAGAGTGCTGTGTTCCGTCTCATCTAACTGTTGCGCGCGCTTTAATACTTCAGCTGCTTTTTCAATGGGCACAACCACCACACCATCCATGTCTGCGGAGATGATGTCTCCAGGCCTGACATCTACTCCCGCGCATTTTACTGGAATGTTCTTCCCGGCGAATCGGTAATGATTCACGGTCGAAGACGGAGCTACTCCCCGGCTAAAAACTGGAAATTGAATCTTGCCGATCTGCGGAGTGTCCCTCACGCTGGCATCAATCACCGCGCCTGCGAAGCCTCGCGCTTTCATGGCGGTGCTCATCAATCCGCCAATACCCGCATAGTCGAGGCCGTCTTCGAGGACCATCACATAGACCGATCCCGCCGGAGACTCATCGATCGCATCCAACATGCCTTGTAAAACCTTAGCGCCCTCACGATGCTCCTCCTTCTTGAGCATCACCGTAACTGCGCTGCCTACAAATTTTGTAGCCGCTAGTGGGCGCATGTCGTGATACATGTAAGCTTTCGTCCCGTAAAGTTGCTCCATGGCATCCGCTACCGACGCTACCTCAACAATTCGAAAGCCCTGGATCAACTCTTCCGCTGGCGAAAGCTCCGGACGCTTGAACGCCGCCATAACTAGCAGCACCACAGAGACAAAAGAAATTACGAACAGCTTCTTCATGGAATGGCTGGACCTTTCTCCTGGAATTTCCACTTGCCCATCTCATCAATCATTGCTACCGCCGCTGCCGCTGCTGCTTCCAAGAACTGCATTCCCTTTTCGGCGCTCGCGTATTCCGGCATGCCAATGACGCCGTTGTGAGATAACTCATCAAATTCGTTAATCATGCTAAACGGGGCAGGGTGCAGCATATCATTCGTTCGATAACCCATATGCGGCCCAGGTCCGCCGCGTTCTGCCTTGCTCATATCCACCAACGTCGGACTTTTGGCTAGCAAGATAGATGTCTCCATCTCGCACGCATGCCCCATCCCACCGGCGGGCGAAGTTCGAATCTCAGTGAACCGAGCCGCTGCTAAATTCCAATAAGCCGCGTAGACAATGTAGAGATCGCGCATCTCTTCAAACTCGCTCTTTAGTTCGCGCTGGGCAGCCTTACAAGGAATATCGTTTCCGCCGTGCCCGTTCATCAAGAAGATCTTGCGTGCTCCAATGCCGATCAATGAGCGGCACATGCCGCAGATCATCTGGACATACGGCATCAGATCTAGACTTACCGACCCGAACCTTCGGTGGTGCGGCGAATGTCCAAGCCACTGAGTCGGCAGCATCACAATTGCTTCCGGACGAAGTGTCTCTACCTCGTCCGCAATGTGGGTGATGATCAGCGAGTCTGTAAACACCGGCAAGTGATGGCCGTGCTGCTCGAGCGATCCCAAAGGCAGCACAAACACCCGGTCCGCCAATCCCTTTAGATCGGGCCAGCGCGCATTCTGTAAAAGCATTCCTATACCCTACAGCGCTGCGATTCGGTCGGCGGATGATACGCCACCGCCAAAGCTGGCGTTTCTAAACGGGTTGAGCCTTGTTTCTTCGATTCGAGGCAACTCTCTAGAATGCCGCTCGTCAGCAAAGTTCTTTCGATCGGATAAGGCGCGTGGCCCGTGGCAAACATCTCTTCAATCTTCTGCACCAAACATGCCGAATAGGTCACGTTCGGAACGGGCGTTAGAAAGAATTGTGTGGAGACCAGACCTTCGCCATGCACTCGTGCCGCGAAATTGAAGTCTTTCACCGCACCATCTAGCATCAGCATCGTTGCGCGCAGTCCGTCGCGGTATTCAATCAGGTAAGCCGCTGGGTGTGGAACTAATCCAGGCAAGACTCCATCGCCCACCAAATCCTGTACGCGTCCGTCTGCCTCAAAAAGCCCTAAGGGCGTGTCGCTACGTGACAGCGCGGAACTGAGTAGTTCTTTAGAAATCGTTCCTCTGTCTAGCGCCTTCCAAACGTCGCTCCCCGTTATGAGCGTTACCGCCTTGACGCCGGTCTCTCCACCTCGGCGCCGTTCAAGCATGCACTGCAGCGCTTCTAGTGCGTGGAAATCCATGGCATCGGAGCCACCTTCTCCCACCATCACCGCGTCTTCTATGTGGGCGCCCAATGGCATTTCCACATCCGGCAACCGCCAAGTTACCGGCAGTGAAGATCCTCCCAACATTGGGAATCCCAGTTCTTTCGACACTGCCACCATGGTCTTCGCTTTATCGAAACTGTACGAAAGATGCTTGTCGTTGTAAACAGGAACCGCGCGCCCGCTGGCCTTGAACACCGCAACGCATTGTTGGAAAAACTCATATCTCGGATAGAGCTTCTGACCCTTATCGTTGCTCGGATATTCGCCGTGTTCACCGACAATCAAGACCGCATCGCAGGCCAGTTTGTCGCCGCCGCAACAGAGCGCTTCGGCAATCGTCGGATAAACTTTGAAGTCGAATTCCTTGGCGCGTTGGCCGCTCAGATCACCTTCGGGTTTCTGGTCAACGTACAGTGAGACCACCTTCACGTTCGGCTGATGCCACTCGCCCGCATACGGGTACCCAACCAGAAACCGGTCTCCAATATGTTGCCCGTGCGATAGGTACTTATAAATGGTCGTGATGATTGCTATCCGAATGGGCGGCCGTTGCATTGCCGCAGCGAGTGGCAGTGCCGCCGCTGTACCCAGAAATTCGCGTCGTGTCAGCATTTAGACTCTCTCAAATGTCGATTCTTTAGCTACTTGATAGCGAATGTTCAAGTGTGGCGTAGCTTTACGCTCGCCTTTGTCGAACAAGCTATCCATGCCGCTCGCCGTCAGTCCTGTAGTGAGCAGAGTGCGCTCAAGCGGATAGGGCGATTTCCCCGTCGTGTAAAGCTGCTCCATGTTGTAAGCAAGCGGACTGAAGAAGTTCGCTAAGGTGGTGCGTCCATCCGGCATCGGCAAATAGAGCTGGGTGGAAACGATTCGTGAAGGGTTATCCAAACGCGCCGCAAAATTGAAGTCCCGCAATAAGCCATTCATGAGGAGCATCGTGCACTTCAGTCCATCGTTGTGCTCGTAGTTGTAAGCAACCGGATCTTTCACCATCGCCCTCATTTGTTCCACGTTGGGCATCAGGTCGTTGAAGCCTTCGCGCGGTGATACAAGAGTATGGCTTCTGCACAATGCAGCTTGCAGCAAATCGCGCGACCAAACCCCATCGTTCATTGCCTTCCAAAAGCTCTCGCCCCGGTAAGCCTGCAGCCATTTCACTCCAGTCTCACCACCCTTGCGCCGCTCCACCATGCATTGGATACTTTCCAGGCCATGAAAATCGTAGCTGTCCGGCCCGCCGTAGCAAACGCACAAAGCCTCGCGAATCTTCGAATTCATGGGCATCTCAAATTGCGGGATCCGCCAGGTCACCGGCAAACTCGACCCCGCCATGAAACCAAACTGCATCGAACGTGCTGTTTGATACATCTCTTCCGCCCACTTCCAATTCCACGAGAGATGCTTATCGTTGAACAACGGCACGCTGCGCCCGCTCGTCCGGTAAACATCGACGATCTGCTGAAAGAATTGATAGCGCGGATACTGGACTTGGCCCTTTTCCGTTTTCGGATAATTGCCATGTTCCCCCACCAACATCACACCGTCTACCGCCAGCTTACCGGTGCCTAGCGTTAAGGCCTCTCTGATGGTTGGGTAAATCGTCAGAGAAGAATGACGGCTGGCGCGCTCTTTACTTAAGTCATCGGCGCCAACTTGGTCAACATAAAGCCCAGCTAACTCAAACGGTGGGTGGTGGTATGTGCCGTTCCAGCCGTAGCCATCCAAAAAGCGATCGACAATATGTTGGGCGTGCGAGTATTTCCGATAAACCGTTACGACGGCTGCAAGTTTCTTGGCCATGGCGCTTTACGCCATGTTAATACGCCTCACGTTAATCTTGTCGTCGTCGAACGTTCCAAGTTGCAGCATTCCGGCAATCTCAATGTGTTCAACTTGGGCGTTTAAGAAATGGCTCTCATCGTCCGGCTTCGAAAGCGCGATGCTGCTCATGCCTACCTCGGCTCTCTTGGCGTCGATGACCTTCAAGCCGGTCTTGTCGAGAGCGACTGGGTCGGTTCCGAAGAAAAGCGTCTTTGGTTCCCACATAAAGCGAGGTTTCCCGGGAGGCCCACCGTGATAAGACGCCTTCACTGCGTCGACAATATGCAGAACAAACTTCTCACGAAACACAGGCAGGCTTACGACTGACGGAATAAACGAGCCGCAAGCGTTCAGGGTCGGCGTTAAATGGCTGCGATTTACGTTGTTAACACAGCCGTGCGACATATTCTTCAAGGTTATGGTGACGCCAGCCGATTGATGGTGCTTTAGAACCGGCAAGTTGATGATCTTATTGCAATGCTGGGTAACTACCTTGGCGACGTACGACCGCCGGACATGCGCATCGGTCGGGCTATCTCCCGGCTTGATCAGCGCCATCTCCATGAAGTGCTTCTCGTCATAGCCGCCCATATCCAACTGGTACTCGGCATATTTCTCGGAAGCCGCCTCGAAGCGAACTCGTTCCGGCAACCACTTGTCGATCCCAGCCACCAGCGCTTCTTGCCGATAGCGGTTAAAAACAATGATGTTTGAATTTGTGACGCCCGCTTCGTTTAGTCCTTCAATAATCGAATGCAGGACCGAAGCGTCGGACGAAAGCTTTGGGCCGCCCACCGGGCTAACCTTGATGCCAACAATGTCGCCCTTTTCGAAAAACATGCGCCACGAATCCTGCCACGAAGGAGCTTGTGTCAACTCCTTCATCCCGCGTTGCATCATGGCTTGAATCGTCTGCGGTTGATAAGCATCCGCAACAATTGAACCTTGATGTTCCACCGCAATCACGCGACCAGGGAACGGACCGGGCAATCCTAACTTCTTAGCCACGGTTGATGCCTTGCTCTGCGATAGTGCGCTGGCGGCTGCTGCTACCATAAAAGACCGCTGGATGAATTCTCTACGGCTGGTGCTCATTGTGGCTCCCTCACTGTCGAATGTACCCTTAATTCTAGCCCCACCAAACTTCACCCGGCGCCAAATGTGCGCGAGCCACATCGGGGTTGATTTCAACGCCGTAACCTGGCTTGTCCTGAATGGTCAAATACCCGTTCTGCCAGATCGGCCCTTCATGGATCACCAAGTCTGGCCACCAATCGATCCAATTCGCAAGTTCATGGATGCGGAAGTTCCGCATGGCCGACGCCGCGTGCGCGGACGCAATAGTTCCTAGCGGGCTCGCCGGATTATGCGCCGCAGTCCAAATTCCATAACTCGCCGCAAAATCCGAGATGCGCTTCGATTCCAACAATCCACCCGATTTCGGAATATCGATGTGGACGCCGTCGCACCCCTGAATCTCAATCAGCTTTTCGAAGCCCGCAAACCCATACAAATTCTCGCCCGTGATCACTGGTATTGGAGATTGCCTCCTCACCAACGCCATGGTTTCTGGATTTTCCGGCGGCACCGGATCTTCAATCCACATTAAGTTCAAGTGCTCTAGTGCGCGCGCAAGCTGTATTGCGTCCCGCACGTCATAACGCCAATGCAAATCAATTCCGAATTCCGCGTCTGGCCCAAGTTCTTCCCTAACAGCTTCCAGACGCTGCACAATGTTGCGAATGTCGGATGCTTTCAAGTTCCGCAAATACCGATCGTGCCCGGGTTCCTGATATTGCGGATCGAGTGCTTTGGGAATGCCGTCGCCTTGAAATTTGAAAGCCGTCCAACCCCACTTTTCGGCACGTGTGCGCCGCGCTAACTCTTTCCAGGCTGCCGGGTCTTCCGGATGTTCTTTGGGAACCTGCGTTGTCCGATAGAAGCGCACCCGATCGCGAAATCGACCTCCCAAGAGATTGCAAACCGGAGTCTGCAAAATCCGCCCTGCCAAATCCCATAAGGCAATCTCGATCCCGCTCGCGGCGCTGACCGTGGCACCGCCAATTGCCCCAGCACCCGCACTCTCGAGCAACATTTTGGTGTAGAGCTTGTCGACGTTGAGCGGATCCTCGCCAACAATGATTCCCTTCATCTTGTTGACGATCAGATCCTTGACTCCCCAGCCCCAGTAAGCTTCGCCAATTCCGTACAAGCCAGAATCCGTCTCGATCTTGACCAAATTCCAATCCCACGTGCCTCGCACAATCATGCATTTGACATCGGTGATCTTGACCTTTTGCCTTGACGCTTCTGCTCTTGTGGCAAGTGACGCGCCGACCGCCTGCAAGAAAGATCTACGAGATATGCCGCTCATTGTGAAACCAGCCGCTATTAGATCAAAGTGATGAGCGGCGTGGCGGCTTAGTATGCGACGCTACCATGGTGCACATGGGTCAACCTACTGCCCTCGCTTGCAGCCGTTGCGACAAAACGTATCCTCCGAATCAACCACTGAACCTATGCGAATGCGGTGCGCCGCTTTTGGTTCGCTACAACTTAGACGCGGTTCGTCAATCCTGGCACAAAGAGCAACTGGCTTCGAGCGTGCATAGCATGTGGCGCTATGCTCCAGTTCTACCCGCCGACTTCGCCGAGGCCGTTACACTCAAAGAAGGTTGGACTCCGCTGATCCACGCCACATCTTTGGAACGGGAACTTGGCGCAACTGATTTGTGGATTAAAGATGAAGGCCGCAATCCGACAGATTCCTTTAAAGCTCGCGGCCAATCGTGCGCTGTCACAATGGCGAAGAAATTTGGTCTTCACAAATTAGCCATTCCTTCTGCTGGGAATGCGGCGAGCGCGCTGGCGGCCTATGCGACTGCGGCGGGCATAGAATCTTACATCTTTATGCCGCAAGATGTGCCACAGGCAAATTTCATTGAATGCAAATCGTTCGGCGCACATGTCACACTCGTCGACGGTTTGATTAGTGATTGCGGCCGGATTGTGGGTGAACGGAAAGCCGCCGAGGGTTGGTTCGAAGTCAGCACGCTTAAGGAGCCCTATCGCATCGAAGGTAAGAAGACTATGGGCTACGAAGTTGCCGAACAGTTTGGTTGGCAGCTTCCTGATGCGATTCTCTATCCATGCGGCGGAGGTGTCGGTCTGATTGGTATGTGGAAGGCCTTCGCTGAATTGGAGGCTCTGGGTTGGATTGGCGCTAAGAGACCTAAGATGATTTCTGTTCAAGCAAAAGGGTGCGAGCCGATTACGAGAGCGTTCACCCAGAGTGCTCCAGCCAGTGAATTCTTTCAAAATGCCAGTACTTGTGCGAGTGGCCTTCGCGTACCGAAGGCCCTCGGAGATTTTCTAGTCTTACAAGCCATTCGCGAAAGTGGCGGCACAGCGCTTTCTGTTACGGACGAAGAAATGCTGGATGCCGGTGTTCTTCTGGCGGAGCGCGAAGGCATTTTTGCGGCGCCTGAAGGTGGCGCTTGTGTTGCCGCAGTGCGCCATTTATTGCATTCCGGCTTCCTGAAGAGCAACGATCGAATCGTAATTTACAACACTGGTTCAGGATTGAAATACCTAGAAGCGTACTCAACTCGCTTCCCGCGTTACGCGTCCACTCAACAAGATAAGCTCGGCGGGCTCATCACTCCGCGATGAATGTTAATAGCTTTTTCATTGTTCGAGTTGTTTATTTTGTGGGAACATAAAAGTGTAAAGAAAGTTTGGAGTTCTGCGTTTTTCCGCCTGGAAGTGCCAAGTTGATTGTTCCACGCGTTCCAGTTTTCCGAACGTACAGTTAGGAGTGTATTGAGAGATGAAGCTGTTCGTAGGCAACTTGCCCTACAAAGCTACCGAGGCCGATATTCAGTCGTTTTTTGAAGAGGCCGGAGTTCATGTCGATAGCGTAAATATCTTACGCGACCGTTTTAGTGGTGAAGCCAGAGGCTTTGGTTTCGTGGAAATCAATGACGATGCGCTAGGTAACCAAGCAGTTCAAGCGTGTAACGGCCGAGCTTTAATGGGCCGCGCTTTAGTTGTGAATGAGGCGCGACCACCAGAGAAGCGCGAGCGACCTCACGGCGGCGGCGGTGGTAATTCAGGCGGTGGCGGCGGTAGGGGCCAGCGCGATTTTGGCGGCAGCAAAAACCGCTGGTAAGCTTTAGACGGTATGCTTGCCGTCTTCCTTGATTCTGGTCAGCTTTCAATGCGTGAGATGGATGCCCCGCAGCGTCCACCTCACCACGCGATGATTCGATTGTGCGTTGCAGGTATTTGCAACACCGATCTGGAATTGCAGCGCGGCTACTACGGATTCTGTGGCGTCCCAGGCCACGAATTTGTCGGACAAGTGATCGAAACAGAAACTCAATCATTAGTTGGTAAGCGCGTGGTTGGGGAAATCAATCTTGCGTGTGGGGAGTGTAGTTTCTGCGAGGTTGGTTTAGGGCGACACTGTGAGGCCCGCACGGTTTTGGGTATTGTTAAACATCCTGGAGCCTTCGCTGAATTCCTGACCCTTCCAGAATGTAATTTGCGAGTTGTTCCAGATCACGTTACTGATGAGCAGGCGGTCTTTGTGGAGCCTCTGGCTGCGGCTTGCGAAATCCTGGAGCAGGTTCCATTGCCGCGTGGTTCTGAAGTTGCAGTCTTAGGCGATGGCAAGCTTGGTTTGCTGATTGTCAAAGTGCTCATAGCGCATGGCGTCGACGTGACGTTAATCGGCAGGCATGCAAACAAGCTCAAGATTGCTGAGCATGCGGGCGCCAAAATTCGTGAAAGTGGAAACGCACTAGCGGAAAGATTTCCCTTTGTGGTTGATTCCACCGGTTCAGCGCAAGGTCTGCGCCAGGCCGTCGAGATGGTTCGACCTAGGGGCACGATTATCATGAAGTCGACGGTGCACAACGAAGTCAGTCTTGATATGGCTCCAGTCATAGTGAATGAGATTACCTTGGTTGGTTCACGTTGTGGACGGTTTGAGCCAGCGCTCGACTTGCTTAGTGCGGGCAAAGTTCGGGTGGACGACATGGTTTCGGCAGAGTTCCCTCTTTCGGAGGCGCCTGCGGCATTCGCCGAAGCATCGCGACGTGGCGTGTTAAAAGTGCTCCTTAGAAATAATCAAACATCTTGAACACGGCCCTTCCAAACTCCGCCTTTGCCACGCCAATATTGCACCGCCGAGTGGAGAGTTGCGCTCGCGTAGAAAATAGCGACCAGCGGCAAACTGAGAGCCCAAATCCGGGGTAATTTATAAAACCGAATCATTGGTAAATAAGTGACGCTCATCAAAAGCCATGAGGCTGTACCGAAGCTGATGGCCATTGCGTTGTGGCTGAGTAATGCCGCTACCGGAACGACATAGGTGAGCACCAAACCGAGGATGGTTGCTAAGAGCAGCAACGCGGAATGCTGCAACTGATTAAATGCCGAACGAGAAATCATATGGCCGATTTCGCCGAAACCGTCGTACGGGCGAATGCTTCGTGTGTTCGCAGTTAAGCCCATCCAGATTTTGCCGCCCGATTGTTTGACCGCGCGCGCTAAGGAACAATCATCGATAATCTGTCCACGAATCGCGGCGTGGCCGCCAATGCGCGCCAATGCCGCTGGACGGATTAAGATGCAGCCGCCAGCTGCGCCAGCGGTTCGGCTCTTTGGCGATGCGATCCAATTGGGTGGATAAAGTTGGAGGAAGAAATAAACGAACGCTGGAATCAGAGCTCGCTCTGCCAAGTTACTGGTGGAGAGCCGCACCATGTACGAAGCTAAGTCAAGTTGATCCGCTTCCGCTCTTGCGACCAGGTCTGCCACATTGTGCGGGTCGTGACAGATGTCGGCGTCGGTGAAGAGCAAATAATCGGGCTGCAGTTTCAGAGCCTCTTGTGTACCCTGCGAGACCGCCCACAATTTCCCGGTCCAATCTGCTGGCAGTGGAGCGCCCCGCAAAATTGTAAGCTTGTCCACGCCACCGCATTCGCGTGCAATTTCCGACGTCTTATCGGTACTGGCATCATCGACCAACACCACGTGAATGGGCATCAGTTGTGAAAGCAGAGAAGCGATGGATTCGGCGATCACGTCCGCTTCGTTCCGCGCAGGGACCACGGCGACAACGCGGCACATTGGTTGAACGGCGGCACTCGCAGGCGATTTGATCCGCCAGAATCCACCGCGCGCAAAGAGCAAGTAGATCCAGACGATCAACGATGCCCCGGCAGCGCAAGTCCAAAACATTTCTTACGCAGGTTCTTGCTGAGTCATGCAATGCAGTGTTCCCAGGCCGAGCACCAGATCGGTGGCCGCAATGCCAACGATCTTGCGGCTCGGAAACAACTGCGACAACTTGTTCAGCGCTACTCTATCCTTCGCATCATTGAAGGTTGGCATGAGCACCAAACCATTCGCAATGTAGAAATTTGCATAACTTGCCGGGAGTCGTTGGCCATCGAAAACAACCGGGTCTGGCATGGGAAGCTTTTCCACTCGCATAGCCAGACCATCTTGATCGCGCATCTGCCGAAGAAGCGCAAGGTTCTCTTTCAGTGGTTCGTAGTTGGCATCGTACTTATCGTCTTCGCTGGCAATCACGACGGTGTTCTCATCGGTGAAGCGCGCTAGGTCGTCAACGTGGCCGTGGGTGTCGTCGCCGACAATGCCGTTCTTCAACCACAGCGTGTTGCGTGCGCCAAGAAATTCGTGAAAGACCGACTCCATATCTTCGCGACTCAATTCAGGATTGCGCGCTTGTACGTCACTTAAAAGGCACTCTTCAGTTGTCAAAATTGTGCCCGCGCCATTGACGTCGATACTTCCGCCTTCCAAAACGATGCGCTCTCCGTTTCGTTCGGGCGTAAGCATGGGAAGTTTGAGCTTTGCCGCTAGCTTGGCTGTTACGGCATCGTCATTTTTGGAATTTGGATATTTTGCCCAGCCGTTGAATCGCCAATTGAGCATCGTCAACTCGTGCTTGGCTTTGCGAACAAAAATGGGGCAATAGTCGCGCGTCCAACTCCGATCGGTGGTCACCTGGAAGAACTCAACAGCGGCCAGGTTGGCCCCACACTTGTTTAGAATCTTACGCACCTTCTGTTCGCTGTCTTTGTCCCCAACCAGAATTCTCACTTTCTCAACCTGCGATAAGTGCCTGACGATCTCGCCGTATACCCAGGGAATGGGCGCAAACTTTCCCGGCCAATCAGTCGTTTCATGCGGCCAAGCGAGCCATGTAGCCGCGTGCGTTTCCCATTCGGCGGGCATGCGATAGCTGCCGCCAATCTGTGCGCGTTTAGCCATTGCTTTAGGCAAGCCAACGCTTCGTAATGGGTTCATAGGCGTCAATGCGGCGATCGCGGAAGAAAGGCCAATTGCGCCGTACTTCATCCATAAGTTTCGGATCACATTCGGTGACCAGCACTTCTTCGTCACTCGCGGAAGCCTGCGCAATCACGCGCCCGAACGGGTCGGACACAAAAGAATTTCCCCAGAACTCCAAACCACTTTCGGCGGGACCCTCAAAGCCGGTTCTATTTACCGCAGCTACATATACACCGTTAGAAATTGCATGAGCCCTTTGCATCGTGCGCCACGCGTCTAATTGCGCTTCGCCGTATTGCGCTTTTTCAGCAGGATGCCAGCCAATGGCCGTAGGATAAAACAGAACGTTGGCGCCTTGCAGACTCGTTAAGCGCGCGCCTTCTGGATACCACTGGTCCCAACATACGAGAACGCCAATACGTGAGAACCGTGTCTCAAAGTTCAGAAATCCCAAATCGCCAGGAGTGAAATAAAATTTCTCATAATAGAGCGGATCGTCCGGAATATGCATTTTGCGATAAATGCCCATTAGCGAACCGTCAGCGTCAATGATTGCGGCCGTGTTGTGATACAAACCGTGTGCGCGCTTCTCAAAAAGCGACGCAACCACCGAGACGCCCAGACTCTTGGCGACAGATCCGAGTGCTTCGGTCGAAGGCCCAGGAATTGTTTCAGCCAAGTTGAACAGGTCAACGTTTTCTTCGCGGCAAAAATACTGGCTGCGGAATAATTCCTGCAGGCAAACGATTTCTGCACCTTTAGCTGCTGCATCACGAATGCCTTTGATGGCTCGTTGCAGATTCGCCTCCGAATCTGTCGAACATTTCATCTGAACCAAGCCAACTTTAAATTTGCTATCTCTGTTCGCGGCCATATTACATGTAGATTCCACCGTTCACGTCTAAGACGTGGCCGGTTATGAAACTCGCCTCCTCGCTTACAAGAAATTTCACCGCCGCAGCAATGTCTTCCGGGGTGCCCATGCGCCGCAGCGGGGTCTCGTCAATCATCTTTTGCTTTAATTCTTCCGGTAAGCCATGCGTCATCTCAGTACCAATGAATCCCGGCGCTACTGCATTCACGGTAATGTTGCGGCTGCCCAACTCCATCGCTAGCGACTTGGTCAAGCCGATCAAACCGGCCTTTGATGCAACATAGTTCGCTTGCCCCGGATTTCCTTTTTCGCCAACCACCGACGAAATGTTTACGATCCGGCCCCAACGCTCGCGCATCATTGCTGGTAGAACCTGTTGAATGGCGTAAAACGAGCCGCTCAGATTAGTAGTGAGCACGCTTTCCCAATCAGTCTTCTTCATGCGTACCGCTAAGCCGTCTCTTGTCACTCCGGCGTTGTTAACCAAAATGTCGATTGCGCTAAATTCTTTTGCCGCTCTAGTAATGCCAGCGGTGATGGACTCGCTGTTAGCCAAATCCATTTCGACGACAAATGTTTCAGCGCCCCTAGCTCGTGTGAGCTGGGCAGTTTCCTCGAGTTTGTCTAAGGTGCGGGCGGCCAATACCAGTTTGTATCCGGCCGCTGCCAGCGACTGTGCGCATGCTTTCCCGATGCCACGGCTCGCGCCAGTTATCAATGCTGTTCTCACGCTCATGATTCCCTCTCATCATAATGGGTGTACGTAACTCATGCCTCTTGAAGACCTCCGAGATTTTATCCGCGCCCTAGAAAAAGTGGGCGAACTCAAAAGAGTTTCCATCGAAGTGGACCCATATTTAGAGATCACCGAGTTTGCCGATCGCTCCGTAAAGAACGATGGGCCTGCTTTGTTGTTCGAAAAGCCCAAAGGATCGAAGGTTCCACTTCTCATCAATGCTTTCGCTAGCATGCGCCGCATGGAAATCGCACTTGGCGTCAAAGATGTCGACGAGATTGCTCACCGCATCGCAGGATTTCTTGAGCTGCAAAAGCCGGAAGGCTTGCTCGACAAATTGAAAATGTTGCCGAAGCTGAGCGAGATCAGCGTTTCCTTTCCAAAAATCGTATCGAAAGGCCCATGCAAAGAGGTGATACGGAAGCGCGGCGATTTTTCGCTTGATGAATATCCGATTCTGCATTGCTGGCCGCAAGACGGTGGCCGATTCATTACGCTGCCCATGGTGTTTTCAAAGGACCCCACGACCGGCAAACGCAACTGCGGCATGTATCGCATGCAAGTGCACGACGGCCAAACCACTGGCATGCACTGGCAGAGACACAAACAGGGCGCCGACCATTATCGCCGGCTCGCTGCTGAGGGCAAGGTGACTCGCATGCCAATCGCGGTTACGCTTGGGTGCGATCCGATAACTCTTTACTCGTCGATTCTTCCATTGCCACCATCGATTGATGAAATGCTGTTTGCAGGATTCATGCGCGGTGAGCCGGTAGAACTAGTTAAGTGTGAGACCAACGATATAGAGGTTCCAGCCAATTCAGAAATTGTGCTGGAAGGCTACTTGAACCTGGGCGAATTGCGCAACGAAGGTCCATTTGGCGATCATACTGGCTTCTAT
>Ga0182012_10001682_pt1 | contig 24091 bp, 14 predicted proteins | sample 612S2SmetaG_FD_120486 | JGI IMG/M metagenome (GOLD analysis project Ga0182012, IMG submission 120486) | Permafrost microbial communities from Stordalen Mire, Sweden - 612S2S metaG | ecosystem: Environmental > Terrestrial > Soil > Wetlands > Permafrost | place: Sweden: Stordalen | collected... | reverse complement strand
GTCCGCCACTGCCACCGCCTTCCTTCTAGTCTCCTTATCGAAAATGCCTCAGGGCACCAGCGGCCGAACAGGGTCGAGCTGCGAGGACTCGCCCCGAAGCATTTCCGATCAAGGCTAACGACTACACGGCCAAGTGACGAGAAGGGGGTTTATGGAGGCGAATAAAAGAACCAATGTCTCCGGGCCTCACAGTCTGATTGCTTCGGGCGAAGTATGAGGCTGTCTATTGCCTTTCAGAGGTTTATAGTGGAGAGGCCCTCCTTCCTTGATGTTTTGCTTCAATTGGCCGATTTTTCCGAGAAGGAACCTCAGCTTGAAACAGGGATAAGAATCCGATAAAGCCGCGGCGATGTTGAGAATGGATGCACTATAGAGAAGGTAGAGGCTTTTTAATGGGGTCACCTGCAATGACTGACCTAGCGCGGAGTTGGCGAGCTACTGTTTCTGTTTTGTTGATCGTGCTGGTATTGGCGATCTCGATGGGAATGGTGTGTCACCACCATGATCAGTGTTCGGCGGGCACCTGCACGCTGTGCCACATGGTCATCGCGCCTCCGTCGGCAGTGATCGAAGCGGTCGGATTGGTCCCTGTTACCGCGGAATACGTGGTCCTCGAGAATAGTTTTGTCTCGTTTCACAGGGCCAATGATAAGCCGCCCCGCGCTCCTCCTGTATAACCCCTCCCTGCACTTTGTGCCTTTGCGGCACATTCATCGGCTATTTCTCTGGTTCAGGAGCTGCAGCTTCTATGCGTCTGTCAATTCTACGTTTTTCTATACTCGTGCTTTCGTTGTTGTTCGCGGAGTCAGCGGTTGCGCAAACGCCGCCCGCTCAGTCTCAGCCGCAGGGTAACCCGGGGCCGGCGGCGGGTCAACTGGCGCAAACCCCCGGTGCACAGTTAATCACGCTCGATCAGGCCATCCAGATGGCGCTCGAGCATAATCACACTCTGCTGGCGGCGCGCACTACGATTCAGCAAAACCAGGCGGAGGAGATTACCGCTAATCTGCGGCCCGACCCGGTGCTGATGGGCGACACGCAGTTTCTGCCGATCTTCCAGCCGAGCAATTTCAACTCCGATTACCTCGATAACACGGCGCAGTTCGACCTGGGCCTAAGTTACCTGTTCGAGCGCGGTAAGAAGCGGCAGCACCGCCTGCAGGCAGCGCAGGACCAGACCGCCGTGACGCGGTGGCAGGTGGCCGACAACGCGCGCACACTGACGTTCAACGTGGCCACCGATTTCATCAACGTGGAGCTGGCCGAGTCGACACTGGAGCTGGCCAGCCAGGACCTGAAGAGCTTTCAGCACACGGTGGACATTACCGAGGCGCGCTACAAGGCGGGCGAAATCGGGCTGGAAGATCTGCTGAAGATGAAGCTGCAATTGCTGCAGTTCCAGACCGACGCCGCGCAGGCCAGGCTGGCGCGTGTGCAGGGGCTGTCGGACCTGCGGCAGTTGCTGGGATACGAGCAAGTGGGCGCGGAATACGAGGTGGCCGGATCTTTCGATTACCAGCCGATGAAGGACGGACTCGAAGATTTGCAGGCGTCGGCTCTGAAGAGCAGGCCAGACCTGCAGGCGGCGCAGCAGGGGGTGGCAGCGGCCAACAGCGCTTTTAATCTGCAGAAGGCGATCGGAAAGCGGGATGTGACCGGGCAGATTAACTACACTCACCTGGGTTATCTGAATGACGTTTCGCTTTTCGGGTCGATGCAACTGCCGATCTTCGATCGCAACCAGGGCGAGATCAAGCGTGCCGGGTTCGCGATTACGCAGGCGCAAGAGCAGCAACTTTTCGTTAACGGGCAGGTGCTGACAGATGTGAGGGACGCATACGAAGGCTTGAGGGCGAACGACGAGATTGTGGGGTTGTACCGCTCAGGCTATCTGGACGATGCGCAGCAGTCGCTGGACATTACGGAATATGCGTACAGGCACGGCGCAGCCAGCCTTTTGGATTTTCTGGATGCAGAGCGGACTTTCCGTGCAACGCAACTCGGCTACAGGCAGGCGCTGGCAACCTACCTGCAATCACTGGAGCAGCTTCGCGAGGCGGTAGGAACCAGGAGTTTACCATGAGACACACAAACATGATGGAGGGGGCTCGCCGGATACGGAGTGTATGGCCTCTGCTTACTCTGCTGGCAATGGCCGGGTGCCATTCGAACGACAATGCGAGTGGAATGACATCGTTTTCGTCGAAGGCAACGGCCTCGGCGACGCCGCAATTGTTCACGATTCCCGCGGACCAGATGAGCCACGTGCAGCTGGTGACGATGACGCCCGGCGCGATCACTAACACGCTGCGGCTGACGGGCGCGGTGGCCTACAACGCATTCAATACCACGCCGGTGATTACGCAGGTCGGGGGTCCGGTGAGCCGGATCATGGTGGTTCCCGGCGATCATGTGCAGAAGAATCAGCCGATGCTGGAGGTAAGCAGCCCAGACTACGCGCAGTTACTGGACGGCTATCTGAAGGCCGCGGATGCATACCGGCTGGCGGACAAGTTCTATCAGCGCGCGCAAGATCTGTATTCACATAACGCCATTGCGCAACAGGATCTTGAGCAGGCGGAGAGCAATCGCACCCAGGCGAAGGCCGATTTGAGCGCGGCTGAGCAGGGGATGCAAATTCTGGGCATCAAGAACCCTGAGGACCTGGCGAAGGCTCCTTCGTCGGCGCAGATCCCTGTGTTGGCTCCAATTGCAGGCGAGGTGGTCGAGCGGCTGGTTTCGCCGGGGCAGGTGGTGCAGGCAGGACAGACGCAGGCGTTCACTATCTCAGATCTGAGCACAGTATGGGTGCTTGCGAACGTATACCAGGCGGATCTGAAGTATGTGAAAACCGGCGAAGACGTGGTGGTGCAGACTGATGCTTTTCCTGACAGTTTCCACGGCAAGATTTCGTATGTGTCGCCGGCGGTAGATCCGAACACGAGGACCCTGCAGGCGCGCATCGCGGTGGAGAATTCCGGCGAGAAGCTAAAGCGGGATATGTACTGTACGGTGACGGTGACGGCAGGCGTGCTTAAGAATGCGCTGGCGGTGCCCAATGCGGCGGTGTTGCACGACGACAACAACCAGCCCTTTGTGTATGCGCTGACGGGCGACAACCAGTTTGGGCGGCGTGACGTGGTGCTGGGCGAAATGCAGGGCAATGAGATGCAGATCGTGAAGGGTATCTCCGCTGGAGACAAAGTGGTTGGCAACGGCAGCCTCTTCCTCCAATTCGCGAATTCGTTGCAGCACTGAGAGGACAGGCCGAGATGATAAATCACATCGTTCAATTCTCGCTTAGGCAGAAGCCAATCGTCCTCTTCCTTGTGGCGTTCATGGCCGTGGTTGGGGCCATAGCGTTCCACAACATGCCGGTAGATGCGTATCCGGATCTTTCGCCGCCCATGGTGGAAGTAATTACGCAGTGGCCGGGCCACGCGGCGGAAGAGGTGGAGCGGCTGGTCACCGTCCCCACGGAAGTGGAGATGAACGGCGTTCCGAAGCTGACTGTGATGCGTTCGATCTCACTCTACGGGCTTTCGGACGTGATCATGACCTTCGACGAGAGCACCGACGATTACTTTGCACGCGAGGTAGTGTTTCAACGGCTAAGCGAAGTGACGTATCCGCAAGGTGTAACGCCAACGCTGGCCCCGCTGGCGAGTCCTTCCGGGCTTGTCTATCGGTACGTGATCGAAAGCCCCGACCGTTCACCGCAGGAACTCAAGACGTTCGAAGACTGGGTGATGGAGAGGCAATTCAAGCAGGTGCCCGGTGTGGCGGACGATTCCGGCTTTGGGGGCACCGTGATGCAGTACCAGGTGCTTCTCGATCCGGCCAAGCTCTACGCGTATCACGTGACCGTGCCGACGGTTATCCAGCAGCTCTCGGCGAACAACTCGAATGCCGGCGGCGGATTTTACGAGCAGGGGCAGCAGTTCTATTACGTAACGGGCACGGGTCTGGCGCGCGACACGTCTGACATCGCGAATATCGTAGTGGGCTCACAGAACGGCGTGCCCACGCGCATCGGGGACATCGGTCAGGTGGAGATCGGAAATGCGCCGCGACTGGGCGAGTTCGGCTTCAACAAGACCGACGACGCGGTGGAGGGTGTCATCATGATGCGGCGCGGCGAGCAGACTCAGAATGTGCTGAAGGGCGTGGAAGCGAAAACAAAGGAACTGAATGAGCACCTTCTGCCGCCAGATGTGAAGGTGCATCCGTACTACGACCGTAGCGACTTGGTGCAACTGACGATCGACACGGTGGAACACAACCTGATGATCGGAATGTTGCTGGTGTTGGTCGTGCTAATGGCGTTCCTGGTGAGCCTGCGTGCGGCGGTCATTGTGGCGCTTACCATTCCGCTGTCGCTGATGTTCTCGTTCATCTTTTTGCACGCGGAGGGAATTCCGGCGAACCTGCTCTCGATCGGGGCTATTGACTTCGGCATTCTGATCGACGGCACGCTGGTGATGGTGGAAAACATCTTCCGCGAACTGGGTGCGCGCGAGGGGCGGGAGTACGACCTGGAAGTAGTGATCAAGAATGCCGCGAAGGATGTGGACCGGCCCATCTTTTATTCCGTCGCAGTGATCATCGCCGGTTATCTGCCTATTTACGCGCTCACCGGCCCGTCGGGCAAGCTATTCAAGCCGATGGCTGACACGGTAGCGATTGCCTTGGTTGGGGCGTTGATTCTGACGCTGACGCTTGTGCCGGTGTTGTGCGCCCTGTGGTTCAAGAAGGGAGTGCACGAGAAGGAGAACAAGCCATTCCAATGGATCCTCCGGAATTATGCGGTGTGGCTGGACTGGTGCCTGGAACGGCCGCGAACGACATTGGTTCTGTCGGGAGTGATTTTAGCCGCTACTCTGCTGCTGATTCCGTTTATCGGTGGTGAGTTTATGCCCCACCTGGATGAAGGCGCGATGTGGATTCGTGCCACAATGCCGTACACAGTTTCGTTCGATACAGCGAGCAGGTTTTCGCCGCAGGTGCGGGACATTTTGATGCAGTACCCGATGGTCACGGACGTGGGCTCGGAACTCGGGCGGCCCGACGACGGCACCGATCCGACGGGGTTTTTCAACGACGAGTTCTACGTCGGACTAATGCCGTATGGCGATAAGACATGGAAGGCCGGCCCGATTCACAACAAAGCGGAGCTGCAAGCGGATATTGAGCGAAAGCTGGATGCGTTTCCAGGTGTAATCTTCAACTTTACGCAGCCGGCGGAAGATGCGGTGGACGAGGCGCTGACAGGGCTGAAGAGCGCGCTGGCCGTAAAGGTGTACGGACCCGATCTGGATGTTCTGCAGAACACAGCACTGCAGATCAAGCGCCGGCTGAGCGAGGTGCCGGGTTTCACGGAACTGACCGTGGTGCGCGAGTTGGGGCAGCCGAGCCTGATCATCAACGTGGATCGCGGAAAGATTGCGCGTTACGGCATCAACGTGGCCGACGTTGAGGCGATAGTGCAGGCGGCTGTTGGCGGCCAAGCGGCCACGCAAGTGGTGCAGGGCGAAAAGCTCTTCGACCTGGTGGTGCGCATGAAACCGGAGTTCCGCCAGAGTGCGCAGCAGATCGGCGATCTGCTGGTTGGAACGCCGGCGGGTCAGCAGATTCCGCTGAGCGCGCTGGCCGATATTCACGAGTCGGGCGGGGCTTCGTTCATCTACCGCGAGAACAATTCGCGGTATATCGGCGTGCAGTACAGCGTTGAAGGCCGCGACCTTGAGAGCACGGTGAATGCAGGCAAGCACGCGATCGCCGATGTTCAAAAGGCGCTGCCCCCGGGTTACCGATTAACGTGGGGCGGCGAGTACGACGAGTTCGTAGCCGCCGAACACCAGTTGGCTGTCATCGGTCCATTGGCGTTGCTGATCATCTTCATGATCCTGTTCGCGCTCTACGACAATTTCAAATACCCAATGGTCATTTTGGTGGGCGTGGTCCTGACGGTTCCGGTGGGCGCGTTGCTGGCGCTGAAGCTGACGCATACCGCGTTCAGCGCTTCGTCCGCGCTGGGTCTGCTGGCACTGATTGGCGTTTCGGTGGAAACCGCCGTTATTCTCGTCTCCTACATCAACAAGCTGCGCATCGAGCAGAAGATGGACATCCGGACCGCGACGCGGGAGGCCTCGCTCCTGCGGCTGCGGCCCATCATGATGACGGCAATGGTAGCGTGCCTGGGACTGTTGCCGGCGGCTCTTTCCACGGGCATCGGCTCCGATACGCAGAAGCCGTTTGCCATCGTAATCGTGGCAGGGTTGGTGTCGCGGCTATTTCTGGGCTTCTTTGTGAACCCAGTGCTCTATCAGATTGTGGCGCGGGAGGGCGACGTGCTGAAGGTGTAGGCGGCTCCAGGAAACTGGGACGTTCGGTACCAACTCGACGGAGTCCAAAAAGCATGAAGATGGCATTTCTCGGGCTCCTTGATTGGAAGCGAGTTCCAGCGTCCATCAGCGTCTTGGACAAATCCTCCTTTGACGAGGCGCAGAGGACATTTATTGCGAGTTGGATCGGCTGCGATATCAACCTTATCGCGCCCTGGTAACAGCTCCGAGTCCCTTGGAGCAGATGGACCACCCGAAATCCAAAGCTCCGCAGGCTGCGACATCACCACTCAGTGGCAGCAAGGGCTCCGTCCACATTCTGGAGCTTGGAATCCGGATAGGTCCTCAATAGTCGGCCAGTGCTGACAAATCCAATCCACCTGGACGTAAAACCGGCTTGCCGGACAATTGATCTTTGCCAATTGACTCGCGAGATTTTCAATTGTTGTCGGCAAACAGCAACCGGATCAGCGCTCGTGGCAACTTCCGAGTTCCGTGCCGATGATCCACGATAAAGTAATTTGTCGTTGTTCTCGATTCCCGCCGTGCCGGCCAGGAGTGGCCCGGCGCCCGAGCGTTGTCGGCGTTGCACCGACCCATTCTAAGCCGAGGGTTGTGGGTTCGATTCCGGCCTCGCCTACCATACAATCTCCGCTTCCCCTGTTTTCAAGTACTTACCTTCATTTCGAGCTTCCATTTTGGCCTTCAATCCCTTGCCGAAAAATGCAAAACAGCGTCTCGGCGAAATTACGTTCTGGCCGCGGAGGAATTTGAATTGATCTCGCACCGATCTGCCTATCGCGATCTCAAGAGGGGGCGGTGGATTGAGATTCGCCTTCGACACGACTTGGTCGTTTACACCATCGGGATTTGAAGCTATCATACTGACATATCAGATGAAAACGCTCAGGAAACTCGGCGCCGCTTTAGTGTTGGCTACAGTCACAGCATTTGCGGTCACCCCAGCGCCGTCCAACGGTGCACACAGTGAGCTTCTTCTGCGTAGCCGGATTCGACCGTTTGCTGTTCACGGGCCTCGGGTGGAGGCTAGTTTCAATGAGACGATCGTCAACTCGAGAACAGCGATCATCATAACGGATATGTGGGATAAACACTGGTGCAGCGGTGCGACGAGGCGAGTGGGTCTGATCGCCGCGAAAATGGAGCCAGTGTTGGAGGAAGCCCGGCGCTCGGGCATCCTTATTATTCATGCGCCCTCTGAAACGATGGATTTTTATGCCAACGCGCCGGGAAGGCTGCTGGCGCAAAACGCGCCGAACTCAACCCCACCTGCTGAACTGATATTTCAGGATGCCCCGCTACCGATCGACGACAGCGACGGAGGGTGCGACACCCCAGGGGATAAATATTACAAGGCGTGGAAACGGGAAAATCCGGCACTTTCCATTGCGCCCGGCGATGTGATTTCCGACGATGGCCGCGAAATTTACAACGTGCTTAAAGAGCATCACATCGATACGTTGATTTACATGGGCGTCCACGCAAATATGTGTATCCTGGGCCGAAGCTTCGGAGTTCGACAGATGTCAAAGTGGGGAATGCGCTGCATCCTGGTGCGAGACCTTACCGATGCAATGTACGATTCTTCCTCCAGGCCCTTTGTGTCGCATGCCGCGGGCACTGAACTGGTTATCGAGTATATAGAGCAGTACTGGGCACCGAGCTTGACAAGTGGTGATTTTTTGGCTGGTCTCGAAGGCCGTTCTCCAAGTACCTCCTCAACAGGTCTATCGAGTCGTTAGGCCTTCGGTGAAGAGCCGGACTGCTTCGTTTCCGCAATTCAGAAATCGAGTCCGGGAATGATCGGGCCCTTCAAGGCACGGCATAAGCGACGGGTTCTAATTCAGTGTCAAATCCGCGCGCAGCGGAGTGTTTTCACTGGAGTCGCCGATTCGGATGACGAAATTACCGGGATCCAACTTCCAGTTGTGTGTCGCTTCGTCCCAGTAGCTGAAAGAGCGAGAGTCGAGATCGAGCGTGACATGTTTGGTCTCGCCTGGACCGAGCCGGAGCTTCTCAAAGCCCTTGAGTTCGCGCTCTGGCCGCTCAACTTTTGCTGAAGGATTGGAGACATAGAGTTGTGCAACTTCGGCTCCGGGAACAGTGCCGGTATTCGTCACGTCGAAGCTGACGTGAACTGTGGAACCGGAGGCGGCCGTTCCAGGTACATCCAGCCTGGAGAAACAGAATGTGGTGTAGCTGAGACCGAAGCCGAAAGGGAAGAGCGGGTGCTTGCCCGTGGTGGTCCAGTAACGGTAGCCCACCATCAGTTTGTCGTCGTACTTGACGTGCGGGATGACGTAATCGATCGGTGAGTGTCCCGCTTCGGTCACGTGCAGCGTGGAGTCAGCGCCCGGGGCGGGGTAGTAGTAGGGATACGAAGGGTTGTCATTCCAACTGCGATCAAAGCTGACCGGCAGCTTGCCCTCAGGGGCATGCCGCCCGAAGATGATATCGGTAACAGCTGTACCGCCCTCCTGGCCTGGATAATAGGTATGCAACAGCGCGGGTACCTTTTGGAGCCATCGCTCGACGTCGATGCCACCGCCTCCGGTAAGGGTGACGACGGTATGTGGATTGGCGGCGGCTGCAGCTTCGATGAGCGCGTCCTGCCCCCAGGGTAGTTCAAAGGTGCGGTCGCTGCCTTCGCCCTCTGTAGATGGATTGAACCCGGCGGCCACGATCACCGCGTCGGCAGCCGCAGCGAATCGCTTCACATCTTCTGAAATAAGATCCGGCACATATGCTATGCCGAGGCCGAAGCAGATTCCAACATCGTGTGGCAGATAATCTGCTCGGACGCTTACGATTTGTCCGGCATACAAATCGATGGTCCACGATTCGGGCACCTGGCCGTCGGCGTGGATGGGAGCGACCAACTCTTTTCCGTCGATAAAGACATGGTACTGATCTGAGCCGGCGGAGGCAGCCAAAACAAGATATTTGCCGGCTTTGGTTGCTTTGAATGCGGTGGTGTAACGGATGCTTCGCGGCGCTTTATCTATCGGCCCCCACACATTGGGATTGTATTCGGCGATACCATCTGGCGCGGTCGTTTGTGGTTTTCCAGTAAAGTTGTTGCTGGGGTAATTGGATTGCTTTACGCCGCCTTCCCAATCGTTCCGCCAAAAAATCTCTTCCATCTGGGGCAAGCCGCGGGTATATAGGATGCGCATCTGAGAGCCGAACATGTTGCCAATAGCGGTGAGGATGTCGAGGGGTGCGAAGGCCGAAGTTTCAGACGATCCGCCTCCGCCAGGCACCGCGGGCCACGCGTCCGGACCGATTACTGCGATGGTTTTCACCGTCGCCGGATCGAGAGGTAGAAAGTGGTTCTCATTCTTCAGCAGCGTGATGCCTTCGAGCGCGCCCTTTAGTGCAATGGCGCGGTCGGCGACAGAGTAGGTGGGATAAGCTGAATTCCATTGCGGCCGTTCGGTGAAGCCGTAGCGAAGTTCGACTCGAAGCAAACGGAGCACTTTGTCGTCGATCGTTGACACCTTCACTTTGCCGTCGTTGATTGCCGGCAGCAGAGTTTGGGCGTTCATGAAGCGTGGGGACGGCATTTCGAGATCGAGCCCGCTGTTCGCGGCTGCCACGCCGTCATAGGTTGCGCCCCAGTCGGACATCAGGATTCCTTTAAAACCCCAGTCACCCTTGAGGACTTTCAAATTGAGAAATGCGTTCTGGGTGGCATGGACACCGTTGACGAGGTTATAAGAGCTCATCACCGCATCTACGTGAGCCTTGGTGATGGCGGCCTCAAAAGGCGGCAAGTAGATTTCGCGCATGGTGCGCTCGTCTATGTCCACGCTTACGTTGTGGCGGTTGTACTCCTGGTTGTTCAGCGCATAGTGTTTAACGGTGGCAACGACGCCCTGGGACTGCACACCCTCAATAAAGGGGACCACTAGCGCTGCATTCAAGAAGGGATCTTCAGACAGATACTCGAAGTTGCGGCCGGCAATCGGCGACCTGGCGATATTGACTCCGGGGCCAAGAAGAATATTGACGCCGCGGGCGCGGGCATCTTTGCCCATGCTCTCGCCCAGCTCGCGTGCAAATTCTGCGTCCCACGTAGCGGCCAGCGCGACGCCCCCGGCGTAGGCAGTTGCGGGTCCCCACGTGCGCACGCCTACTGAAGCATCTGACGTTTTAAGGCGGGGAAGATCGATCGAGGGCTCCGCGTGGGTGAACATCTCGTCGACCCCTGCGATCAATTCGATCTTTTGCTCGAGCGTGAGTTTGGCCAATAATGCGTGAGCCCGGGCTTCAATCGTGGGCGAGTCGGGAACAGGAGCCTGCGCAACTGCTGGGAGGGCCTGGATTGCAAGGCAACCGAGCAGGAGCGAAACCTGGCACGAACGGCGCGAAAAGCGAATTGAGGGAGTCATTGGTTTTGCTGAGGCCATTATGACAAATGAAGGGTTGGCGCACCTGGCTTTGCTGTACATACCGTTCAGACCCTTTCAGCTTCTACCTCATCCGCCCTGAACCCTTGACGTATCGCTTGAAAAATGGAAAACGTTTCGCGCCGGTTGCGTATCGGCCAGGAGCTTTAGTCAACGAATGTGGCGGATACATTTTGCAGGCCGCCGGTCCCTGACTCTTTACTGCAAGTCCCGGTCAAATCTCGTTTGAGCATTCGGGCGAACTTATGTCAAGAGTCTTGATCAAACCGAGAGAACATTCGATTGGCTAGACTGTAACCGATCTGGCTATCTTGAAACACCATGCGAAGCTGCATGGGCGATTGGATTCCTGTTGAAGATTATCTGGGATTGAGATGACCAATCCGTTGTTGGAATCCCAATGCGAGAGAAGTTCCTTGCTCCCGTTCCCAAGCAACTCAACTTTGCCTGCCTGGTGGGCTTCGAGAGACTTGATGACAAGAGTTCTTCCTGGCCAACTTGTTACGAAGCAATAAATGAACCGGTTATCTTTGCTGCGCGTGAAGCGCAAATTGTTTCTCTCTGACCACAAGAGGCCCGGGCGCGGGCGAGTGGCATATATGCCTTCGCCATTGACTTTGAGCCAATTGCCCGCTTGCTTGAGTTGTTGAATCGCCTCAGGGTGGAAACTACCTTGACCACTCGGTCCGACGCCAACCATGAAGTTGCCACCCTTCGCCGTGATATCGATCAGATTGCTGATAATCCAGGCTGCGCCCTTGTACTTGGAAGCATCCGGATCGTAAGAGAACGACGAGCCCAGCGGGTAGATAACGAACCAGGGCATATTCGTCGCTTCTTTTGAGGCGGGCACAAAGCCCTCAGGCGTGTAGTAATCGCCGTAGTTTCCGATACCTCGCGCGCGCAGCATGACGTCGGGCTGCAGTTCGCGCATCTTGAGAATGGTTTCACGCAATTGAGGCCAGACTCTGGGGCCCCAGAATATGTCGAGGCACATCATGTCGATTGTGCCGTAGCGGGTCAGCAATTCAGTGAGTTGCGCGCGGTGCCGCGCCACCATGCGCTTTACTTGCTGGGGCGTCGGATCGGGTACCACGGCAAGTTGATTTGCAAATCTTTCCTTCAGGCCATCCCAGAATTGCTGCACGGTTCCATCGGATGGCTTCAAACCCCATAACTCCGGAGACGATGGCACCTGAAGAGGGTGCCATCCGTACGGCCGAAAATCTGCGTCATACCAATCGGAGTGGGAGAAGTAGAGATCGATCTTGATGCCACGCTTTTGTGCAGCGCTGGTCAATTCGTGCACCACATCCCGGCCAAAGGGTGTCTCCGCGATGCTGTAGGAAAGATCACAGTCCTCGATCGCCGGCCCCCCGGGAGCAGTCCAATTCGCTCGCTGGCGCACGCGAGTTTGGGTGTCAAACATCGAGAAGCCTTCGTGGTGCTTGGAAGTGAAAGCAAACATTTTCAGACCTGCATCCTGGCACAGATTCATCCAGGCGTCTGCGTCAAACGCTTGCGGGTTCCATGTTTTGTATGCCTGGTTATAGCTTTGCCGATCAGCGAACGGCAGGGACAGAAAGGGCCAGGACTCACCCTTCCGTCCAAAGATCGAGTAGATGCCCCAATGAATCCGCAGTCCGAACTTCATGTCTTTGAATGCCTCGACTGCGCTCTCCGAAGCCCAATGGTAGGAACTTACCGGAATCTCCTCGATGTAGGATTTCGAACGCTGGTAGTCTCCGTCGCTCACCGGCAGGCGATGCTCCAACGGCGGTTCAGTTCCCTGTGAAACGAGCAGTTCAGGCAACGCGGCCGCCGCAATTGCTGCAGCGCTGGAGGTGGAAAGAAATGTGCGTCGATTCATGAAACTCCCCATTGATTGCCAGCGCACTTCTCCGCAGCGCCGTTGCTTTTCGATAATGTGATATATCACACAAAAGATAACTGGAAAGGGGGCGATCGGTCAAGATGCGAAGCGACAATTGCGGCGCAGTTTCATGTGCGGGCTCTTGAGCGGCATTGGCCATGCTGGTTGATGGTCTTGAGTGCACAGCTCCAACCTGTCTCCATTCGGTCGAAATCCTGGAAGCTAACCTTACGGAGCAGAAATATTCTCACGTGATGAAAGGATTGTCGCGCGACGTATCGCAATCTCAGGTGCCGCGCAGGCAAAAAACGTGGAAGGGGCAGTTCTTCAGGCCGTGGCCTTTTTTTGCTGTTTTCCGCTCTTCATGCGCCAGCTATCGCCGTTGTCAAAATTGGCAAAGCGCTTCAGCACCTGGTCAACGCCGTAGCGCACATGCGCACGCATCGCGGTATCCGCCACAAATGGGTCGCCGCTGCATAATGCGTCGGCCAACGTGGCATGGAATGCCGGCGGCAGAGTCCGCCGATTTGCCGCGGTGTCATAGAGCCAGTTGAAGATCAGCACTTGCTCTTTCTCAATGGCATGTGACAATCCAGGGCAACGAGCCAACTCAGCAATGCGCAGGTGAAACTGCATGTGGTAGGTATGCACTGAGAACATGAAGCGAGAGTCGGGTGGTTCCAGCGCGCACAGCTTGTGCAATTCATCAAGTTGGTGCGCGCTGGTCCGCAAATGTTTCTTTTCCTCATCCGTAATGTATTCCGCACAGAGCCTGGCCGCCTGCGACTCAAGCGCCTCACGGATCACGTACATGTCTCGAATGTCGTGCTCGGTTGGAATGCGGACCCGGGTTCCAATGCGCGGCCTGCTTTCCACCAGCCCTTCAGTTTCCAAACGCCCCAGGGCCTCGGTGATCGGAAGGAAACTCATATTGAGGCGGTCGGCCAGGCGTCTGCGCGATAGGATGTCCCCTATCTGGAGATCCCCGCTCAGGATTTCATCTCGGATCTGTTGGTACGCACGATTTGACAGCGACTCCCGCGCGGCCGGCGGCCGTTTCGTGGTGCGGACGGTTTCTCTCGCGTCAGGTTCGCTGGTCACTTGATTCCCGGGTCGCACGCAGTGGAGATGTTGAAATTCATTCTAACGCGCTCTGCACTTTCTTTTCAGCGTTATCACCATTTCTCTCATTCAAACTTGAATCTGATATATCATATAGTGATAACGATTGCAAGGCCGGTGTTATTTCAGGACGAGCATCAGTGAAAAAGCAAGATCGGCGTGCTGAGGAAGAGAACAAAAAATGCATCTGGCAGGCAAGGTGTGTCTGGTTACCGGGGGCGGCAGTGGTATTGGCGCAATGACAGCCCTGGCATTTGCAGGCCGCGGAGCACACGTTGCTGTCACAGGACGGAGCCCGCAAAAAATCTCTTTCGATGAGCTCAATGAAGCGACACGGTCTCATGGCTCTGAGGCCATTTACATTCAAGCCGAGGCCGGCAATGCCGAAGGATGCGCCCGTGCGGTTGCTGAAACGCACGCACGATGGGGGCGTGTCGATGTGCTTGTTCACGCGGCCGGGGGACCGGCTCCGGGCGGACTTTTCGAGACGACAGAAGAGGATTGGGCGAGAGCCTTTGATGTCCACGTCCATGCTGTGCACCGACTCGCCCGTGCCGCAGTGCCACATATGATCAAGCAAGGCGAGGGAGCCATCGTCTTGATCGGCTCAGCAGCTGGCCGCCGCGGGTGTTTTGGAGCGATTGCATACGGAGTGGTGAAGGGAGCATTGCCCCAATTCGCCCGTGTTCTGGCGCGCGAACTTGCAGATTACAATATTCGGGTAAACTGCGTTTCTCCGGGAATCATTCGCACGCCGTTCCAGGATTTCCTCACGCCGACGCAGGTCGAAAACAATATAAACAACCGAATACCGTTGCACCGTGAGGGCAAGCCGGACGATGTCGCACGTGTCATTCTGGAACTGGTGGAAAACGACTTTATCACTGGAGAAGATGTGGTGATTGATGGCGGCATGACCATGCGTAGCGCTTAGAAAAAGATTTCGCAGCAATGATGTAAACCCCAATCCGCCATCCGGGTCAAAATCGGGTCTCGACCAGGGCTGTGTAGAACCTTACTCGCATCCGTGTCCAGCCGCTACATAACATGCCAGTGACTTCCGCTGCGCCGGTTTTACCCTGTCCTTGACGGTCGGCCATTCAATTCTGCCAATTACTAACTTATCCACTCCAGGATCTTAGTCATATTGCCTGGTGCACTCGAAGTTGTTCCACGCGGAACTGTTGGTCCGATCGCGAGCGCGAGCTCGTGGCCTTCAAACCAGACTAAGAAGCGCGCTTGATCTGCGCCGGAAAGGCGGCTCTGATTCAGCCATGTATAGTAAGCACCCATATCGGCATCTACCACAGATCCTTCGGGGTCAGTTAGCTCAGTTAAAGGGTTGCGTCTCAGTAACTCGTTCATTGGGGCCATCTGCTGTCTGGGGGCAAAACGTGCGAACAGTGTAACTGGCTGGGCACGGCGCAGAGCTTCTCGCGCAGCCCACTGCACAAACGTTGTGCTGAAGATCTGGGTTCCCGCTCCCTCGGTGAGAATTCGGGTCTCAAAGTGGCGCAACGCCGTATTCTCGGCGTTCCCATTCAGTCCCAGATCGTCAGGGCTGAGATTGGCCATAAAAGATTGCGCGACTTCCGCTCCCCCGGCCTTAATTGCACTTGATTGTTCGACAAAGCTTTGAGTCAAGCTAAGTTCTTTCATGGCAAACGGGGCAAGCTGGTTATATGAAGTTACAGTGACTCCTTCTCTCAAACTACAGGAAGGATCGGCCTGTCCACCATCGATGTACCAGTGCGCATATTGTTCAGGGTGGTTTTGCGCCCTCTTGTTGACGAAGTCGAGCAGCGTCTCTATGCCGCGATCCGGTTGTACAGCGGTAAACAAAACTCCGTGCTGGCGAAGCGAGCGAAACAGTTTGAGGTCGGTCCGCACAGCTCCTTGCCCGATGGCCACGATCGTAAAGCGCGGCAGCGCCGGCGGGTTCCCGGCCAGCGCCGGTTCTAACTGCTTTTGATATTGAGCTGCAGCATTGTGATACGCATCGATTTGCTGCGACGACCAAAGCAGAGCACTCAGTTGTTCGCTGAAATGTTGAGGTTGATTTAACCAATCTATTTGCTCGATTTCCCTGGATAGTGTCAGGTTGGAAAACGGAGCCATCAACGACACAAACGAGGCTGTTTGCAGCGATTGGAGATAGTCGAACTGGCGATCGAGTTCGTCGCGCTCCGCCGGAAAAGACCAATCGTAGCCCATGATTTCGCGCAGAAAAATTGGCAATAGCGCCAGTGGGAGGTTCTGCAGCAATTGCAGGTGCTTGATGGCGAAGGCTCTGCCAAGCGGCGGATATTGAGAAAAGCTCTGGGGGCGGAGTTCAAGCGGCTGCATCAGATCACCTCAAGAATCGGGTCGCCCTTCGCATGTGGAGTTGAGAATCCGAGCAGCGCGCCTAGTGTTGGAACCAGATCAAGCGAATTCAGCGGCCGATTTACGGTAACGTTCTGTCGAACCTGTGGACCCAGCGCCATCATCCACGTTGTTCGCGACAGCGGATCCCCGGTCCGGTGATGTTGAAATCCATTACCGCCAGCGTCGAAATCGGAATCGCGTCCAAAATCCGGGAGAATGAACATGGTGGTCCGGTTGCAATACTCCGGATCGTTCTGGATCATTTTCCAGATTTCCCCACAAAGGTGATCGGTGCGTCGTATCCCGTCAATGTACAAGGAAAATGCGCCGGAATGCGCCACATCCATATCGTGCAGCGTTATCCAAATCAAGCCGGGAGCAAACTTTCGCATTATCTGGCGCATGACAAATACCGATAACTCGTCGGCGCTCGAAAGTGTCTGTGCGTGCGCGGTGAAGTCCTCTACAGAAACTTGCAAGACATCATCGAGGCGGGATAAAGGAACGTCGGTGTCAACTAATGGTGGCGTGTATAACGGGCTCTCGAAACTATCCTGTAATAAAGAACCAAGTTTCTTCAAGCCTGGATGCGCCGACCCTAACGCTTCTGCCAGTAAGTGCTTGGGCAAGATCACCTGAGCCCCATAACCCAGCGCATACTGTGATCCGTTGCTTTGGCCAATTCGATTGAAACCGTTGCTGGGTGCAATTACCCAGGCATCGTTTGCCGGCCGATCCAGGCCTCGCCGAAAGCATTCGAACACCGTGGGATTACTTGGAGCAACATTGGCAAAGTTATCGAACGTCTCATAGACACCCGTCGCGAGGCTTGCGGTGGCGACATAGTGGCCGAGAATTCCATGATTCACGACCTGGGTGCAAAACGTGGCCTGAGGCACTAACTCATTCATCAAATGAGGGATATTTTCCTGACCTTGCGGAGCGAAAGTCTCTTCGTCTCGAGCTCCACCACCGAATGTAACTACAACCGTCTTCCTCGGCTTCGCAGCTACGGACGCAGCCAGGGGAGAAATTCTCGAAAGCGCGCTCCATGCCCCAGCACCAGCCGCAGAGTGTAAAAAGTCGCGGCGGGTCAAGGATCTTTCTTGCGCAGCTTTGAGAAAGTTTCCCCTCATTGCATATTCATGCTCCTCGTACCTTCACCGCATCAGATTCCTCGCCTAGGGTCACCGTACAACTTGAACCCCAAAGCACCAACAGGAGAAATGAGGATATGTGCCCTGCTGCCGTGTTTAATTGGGCGCCCCAGCACTTCGCAAAAAATTCGAGCCGCTGTAAGTTCTTTCGAATTCATATCTCGATCTGCAATACGAAGTCAATAAGTATCTTCGATTGCTGTCGATTATTTGTGATTGAGAGATTTTGATTTGCAAATTAATTTGTCCAAGTGGTACAAGGGATCGACGGCGCTGCGATTGAATTGGAGAAACTTGCATGTCTGAAGAGCGAAATAGATGAATGAGGGAGTTGGCGCGGGTTTGCTAACCGGCGCGATTTTCTCGGTAGCCATTGTGGTTGGCGTCGCCGCCACTGCTTCACGGATTCACGCGCAAACCAGCGCGGGTAAGCCGCAGTCTGTGGCTTCGGGCCAGACCGTTACCCCACTGGCCCCGGCGGGGGTGAAGTTCACCAGGCTCAATCCGCACCTTAAAGATTTCCCCGATTACACAGTGGGTCAAGCGATTAAATTGGCGCTCAGTCCGGATGGGAAGACCCTGCTGGTTCTGACGAGTGGCTACAACATCCTATATGACGCTCGCGGCTCGAAGGATGCAGCCGCTTCGAACGAGTATGTATTCGTATTTGACGTGACCCGCCACGCACTTCGGCAGAGGCAGGTCATTGAGGTGCCGAATACTTGCTTTGGCCTGGCATTCTCGCCGGGCGGCAACCAGTTCTACGTGTCCGGCGGAGTCGACGACGTTGTTCATGTGATTGCCATGACAAGCGGTCTCTGGGCTGAGAGCGGCGCGCCGATATCGCTTGGCCACAAGCACGGCGTTGGCGAATCTGGCGACAATGGTCGACCCACTGTCGCAAACCTGGCGGTTTCGGCTGACGGCAGGTTTCTTGTTGCCGCCGACCTCTACAACGATGCTATCTCGATTGTGAATCTCGAAAGCCGCACCAAAGTGGGCGAACTCGATCTGCGGCCGGGAATTAATAATGCGGCGCAAAGCGGTGTCGCTGGAGGCGAAAATCCATTCGGCGTGGCGATAAAGGGCAACGGTACAGCATATGTGTCAAGCGTGCGCGACCGCGAGATCGATGTGGTCGACATCTCAACCTCGTCGGCGCCCAAACTGCTCACGCGCATTGCCGTGCGGGGCAATCCTAACAACATACTGCTCAACGACGCGCAGACGCGGCTCTTCGTCACTGCGGATAACAGCGACCAGGTTTCAGTGATCGACACAGCGACAAACCGGGTGGTGGAGGCGGTTCGCACCACCGCGCCGGCCGGCGTGTTGCGCGACCCGAATCAATTGCCGGGCGCGGCGCCGAACAGCCTCGTATTATCGCCGGATGAGAAGACTCTCTACGTGACCAATGGAGGCATGAACGCGATCGCAGTGATATCGCTTGCACAGGGCTCGACGCCTAACGTGGTGGGGTTGATTCCTACTGGATGGTACCCGCAATCAATCAGCATCAGCCGCGACGGCAAGATGCTTTATGACGTAAACAGCAAGAGCGCTCCTGGTCCGAACCCGCTCAAGGTTAATAATGCGAAGGCGACCAACCAGTATATTCTGCAACTCGAGAAAGCCGGGTTGCAGACTATTCCAGTGCCCGATCAAAAGGAACTGGCCTGGCTGACCAAGCGGGTGGCCGAAAACAACTTTCTGGACACGATGCCCGACTGGCATGACGAGCAGACAATGGCGGCACTTCGCCAACACATCAAGCATGTGATTTACATCGTCAAAGAAAACCGGACCTACGATCAAGTGCTCGGCGATCTCGACCGTGGCAACGGCGATCCCAGACTTGCCGAACTTGGAAATACCATTACACCAAACCAACGTAGGCTGGCGGACCAATTCGTCGATCTCGACAATTTCCTTGTGAGCGGCGAAGTAAGCGGCAATGGCTGGCCCTGGAGCACCTATGCGCGAGACGTGGATTTCGACGTCAAGGTCGTCCCTCTCAATTATGCCGGTCGCGGCGCTCCTCGCTTTATCGATACGACTGTGGCGACGCTCGCAGAGCGCAAGGCCATCGAGCCCGACTATCCGAACGACCCAAATCTTCTACCCGGTACGAACGATGTGCTTGCGCCGGACGGACCGGAAGGAGAGAACCACGCAGGTTATCTTTGGGACTCAGCGCTGCGGCACGGTTTGACGGTCCGCAATTATGGCTTCGATTCTCACTATCCCGTGAATGCGCCTGAAACTCCCGACCCCTTCGCGAGCCGCCAGGTGGTCGACGTGCCTGAAATAGAGTCTCTCATCGGTATCACCGACCCGTACTTCCGGGCCTTCGACAATGCCTATCCTGATTTTCGGCGCGAAGCGGAGTGGGAGCGGGAGTTCACCCAGTATGAAGTCAACGGCAATCTCCCCAGCCTCGAACTCATCACGCTGATGCACGACCACACTGGCGATTTCTCGACCGCCATTGACGGAGTCAACACCCCGGAAAAGCAGACCGCAGACAATGACTACGCGGTGGGTAAGCTGATCGAGAGAGTTGCACACAGCACTTATCGAGACTCGACGCTGATCTTCATGCTTGAGGACGACGCGCAGGGCGGCGCCGACCACGTTGATGCACATCGCAGCATCGCTTTCGTTGTGGGGCCTTATGTGAAGCAAGGCAGCATTGTGAGTGAGCGCTATACGACTGTCAACATGATCCGGACGATTGAGGATGTGCTGGGAATTGGCCATCTCAATCTCAACGATGCATATCAGCGGCCCATGAGCACGGTCTTCGATTTGAACCAATCAACCTGGACTTACGACGCGGTCATCCCCGCGCCGATAAAGGCGGAACTCGCCAATCCGTCACAGGCTGATCAGCCCGGCGTGGGATTTCACAACGCACGGACTGCTGCGTATTGGGCGCAACAAACGCGCGGCTTTGACTGGTCCTCCGCCGACCGCGCGCCGGCTGCACTTTTCAACAGGATTCTCTGGAAGGGTCTCACAGGCGGTCTGCCTTACCCCTGGGTGCGCGACGGCGTGGACTATTCCCGTGATCGAACTGCGGTACTGAAGGCGCGCAGCATCCACTTTCTCTATCAGGCGCCGTGACCATGAAATCGGGTTGCAGAGACGGGCCGCTGTCAATCTGCGATGCGGTTTATTCGCGTTGCTTCAATCCGCAAGCCTCAGAATACCGTGAGAGCGACTCCTGGATTTTGTGGCGAATAATGGCAGGTTATTTTCCAGATTCTTCTGCGGAATTACTTATTCAATTACACTTCTCCAATTGATTCTCGAGATGGTTTAGAGGGCGCCTTGAGTAGAACGGATGATTCCACTTGGCTTCTTATCCTTTCAGTTTAGGAGTTAGACTGTTTACACCTTCGAATATAGTAAAATGCGAGGTTAGCAATGGCAAAGGGAAACTCGGGAACGGGCGCCCCCGAGGAGACGACTGACTACGAACCGGGGACGGTTGCCACGGCAGCAGACTTGCAGCTCGACGGCATGATGGCCGAAGAGAGGCGAAGGCAAATCGTGCAGCTCGTGAACAGTGCCGGCCGCGTGAAGGTGAACGAATTAGTCAACCGTTTTGGCACTTCGGCAGTCACCATTCGCAACGATCTGAATGAGCTGCACCAGCGTGGATTGCTGCAGAGGTCGCATGGAGGAGCGGTCTCCCCAGGAGCAATCCTTCGCGAGCCGCCTGTCAATGAGCGTTTAAAGAGTTACTCGGATGAGAAGCAACGGATCGGAGCAATGGCGGCCTCGCTTATTAACGATGGCGAAACCATCATTCTGGATTCAGCTACGACGACGCTTGAGATCGCCCGCCAGATCAAGCAAAAGCAGGGACTCCAGATCATTACCAGCGGCGTCAACATCGCGGCGGAATTGCTGGACGCGCATGGAGTGCAGATCTTCATCGCCGGAGGCTCGGTTCGCGGAGAATCAGCTTCGATCAGCGGACGATTCAGTGAGCAATTGTTCGAGCAATTCTCAGCGGACAAGTTGTTTTTCAGCGGTTCAGGATGCGATCCGGATTTTGGCATCAGCGGCGCAAACCTCGAAGAAACGATGATGGACAGGGCCATGCTGCGAATCTCCCGCGAGATTATTCTGGTTGCCGACTCCAGCAAGTTTTCCAAGCGCAGCATGCTACGCATCGCTTCGTTTTCAGAGATTGATACCGTGATCAGCGATAGCGGTCTCGCAGTAGAGATGCAGATGAAACTGCGCTCCCTTGGCTGCAACCTCATCCTTGTCTGACTCTGGCTGCCGGAGAAAGCCCTTCGCGCTGCGGAGTTCTGGTGACCCGCTCTACTAGCCTGTCTGAAGGAATATCAAAGCTAACGAGTTAGGATTGAATGCCGGACGTGCGAAACACCCCGGAGTTGATGCTGGCAACCATCCAAACCGCGCCGATCAACAGGACTGTGCAGTTCTAACGGCCTGACGGCTCGGCCGCAGGGGAATGCGCCGGATAAATCCTTACGCCCTGAACCACTCGATTGATGATGCCGTTCGGGCTTGGACTGTCCGGGTCCAATCCGATGCGCAAGCTCAAATGATAACCAAGCAGCTGCGGAGCGGCACTTTCAAATGGTGTGCGCAGAACGTCGTTTAAACGCGGAGCAACGGCAGGAATGATCTCGTCAAATAAGCCATCCGCTTCGGCTGGGTCAGCAATGCCAACCAGGTATCCAATTCTCTTCGAACGAAGTTCATGAATCAGGTCCTCCTCATACAAGCGGCGCACCGGATCACTGGATAGCAAGCATAAGACGACCGTATCGGGTTTGACGAAAGACATTGGGCCGTGTCTAAGCCCAAGATAAGTTTCAGTGACAACAGAGAATTGCCCCGCAGTCATTTCGAGCGCTTTCAGTCCAGCTTCACGCGCCCACCCAAGGGATGGTGAAGAAGAAAGGACCACGAGCCGGTCGCGTACGCGATTTCCCACACGCAGGCATGCGCGATCGATTTCCGGTAACAGCGCAGCTGCGCGCTGTGACAGCCTTTCCAATTCCGATGCGACCACCTCCGGGTAACCCAGAACGAGTCCGGCAAGCACCAGGTTAGAAAATGCGCTGGTCATCACCACACTCTGGTCGTCCGTGCGCTTGTCAAGCACAATCAACCCGTCAAGTCCCAATTGAGACAATGCGCCGTCTCGATTGCAGACAATTGCGAGTTGCAGAATCTCGTGCCTCAGAGAACGAATGCGATCAACAACAGCGGTGCTCTCCGGACTATCGCCTGAACGGGCTATCGAGATCACAGCGTCGACGTCGAGTAGGTAACGTTCTGGATCGACCACCAGGTCAGTGGACGCAACGGCCGTTGCATGGGGCCAAGCGGCCGCGATGGCGCTTGCCGCGTACGCCGAACTGCCTGCTCCAGTCAATAAGACCCGAGCATTCCAGAGCTTGACTTTTGATTGCAACCGTTTCGACGCAAATGTTACGGTCTCAACCGTTATGGGCCAAAGAACAGGTTGGCGCATGATTTCCTGCAAGGTAAATTTGGATACGGCGTGGACCTTGGACCCGTTGGGCTCATCGGGTAGGATCGATTTCTTAGGCATATAAACAGAGCTCCCTTGCTAAAACTCAAACCTGGGTTAGGGGATCATCCACCCAATCGAAGCTGATGCGAAATGTTTCGCAAGCCTATATGCGTGTTTCGCAATTGTCAGTGCTTTCGCTTCGCAAACATTAAAAGATATATCAGATTTTATTAAGAAATGCAGAAGACTTCTGCAGGAGTCCGTATGAAATCTGCGCTCACGGCGAGCCCCAGGGCTTGCTTCTGGTCGCATTGAAGATCCAATCAAGCGGAATCGACTTTGAACACCATCTTCTCGCCGGGGTCACCAGACTCGCACGAACTGATTCTTTGAAAATCCGGTGCGCGGCCCTTTCAATAGGGCCTTCCTGTCTCCTGGAGTGCCAGCAGATTGACCAACGCAGTAGCCGGACTGGCCGCGCTTGTTGGCTATTATGGTGAAGTCTAACTCAATGGCGCTGCCTTCTGATCGGAACGCCAACTGGTTCTGTCCGTCCCGGCAAGCCATTCAATTCATTGGCCAATGTGACAGGGTCTGCACACAATCTCCCGCCCCCCCAACGAAACCGTTCTTTTATAGGTTGGTCCGGCGATTTAACCTGCTCAATCATAAATAATCGGTAACAATCGAAGATAATTGTTGACTTTGTAAATAAAATTGATATATCACTTCGAGAAGACGCACACTGCGCTTTGGAGTCACAAGATTGGAGGCTGGACGATGAGAGACACTTACGTGATGCAGACGAAGGGCCGCATATTTTCCTTTCTGCTTTTTCTGCTTGCCGGTGGCATGGTTGTATTTTCGGCGCATCAGGCATGGTCCCAGTCCGACCAGGGAACCATTACAGGCTTCGTCAAGGACACCAGTGGCGCGGTGATCCCGAGCGCCCAGGTCATGCTGCACAGCATTGACACCGATCTGACGTTGCAGGGAAAGACGGACGGCAGCGGAGTGTACGTATTTTCGCCTGTCAAGATCGGCGAATACGAAGTGAGCGCGACTGCCCTCGGATTTGAGACGACCTCGCAGACGCATCTGCGACTGAACATCCAGCAGAGACTGAACGTCGACATTGTGTTAAAGCCAGGCGCCGTAGCGGAGACCGTAGTGGTATCCGATGCGCCTCCCCTACTGGAGTCGCAGTCCGGCTCTGTGGGCCAGGTGATGAGTTCTGAAACGATTAATAATACGCCGCTGAATGGGCG
>Ga0182012_10001681_pt1 | contig 24092 bp, 24 predicted proteins | sample 612S2SmetaG_FD_120486 | JGI IMG/M metagenome (GOLD analysis project Ga0182012, IMG submission 120486) | Permafrost microbial communities from Stordalen Mire, Sweden - 612S2S metaG | ecosystem: Environmental > Terrestrial > Soil > Wetlands > Permafrost | place: Sweden: Stordalen | collected... | reverse complement strand
GCTTCGGCGCTCGCTTCGCGTTTATCGGGCGCTCCGGGAAATAAAAGAGACCGGGAGCGGCTGGAGGTCCGCTCCCGGTCTCGTGAGCGACGAGACGAAATCCGATGACGTCGCTCGGTGTCGCGGCTAGTGGCGCGAGTGTCCGCCGCCTCCACCGGAGGAATGGCTCGCATGCGAGGCACCGGCGGAACGGCCGCCGTACGAAGCCCGCGCGGGCGCGCTGTAGCTTCTGTTTCCCGAATAGCTACCGCGATTGGTCGAGTAGCTGCCGCGATTTTCCGAGTAGCTGCCGCGATCGCCGTACGAGTACGTTCCGCGAGTCTCGGGGAAGCGGGGATGCGTTTCGCCGTATCCCCCGCGGTAGGATCCGCGGTAGACCGTGCGATAGGCGACGTTGTTGTAAACGCGCACGCCGCCGTTCCAGGCAAAGGGTCCGCCGAAGTAGCCGCCGTGCCACCAGCCGGCGTTACCGAAGAAGAATCCGAGCGAAATGCTCGGGCCCCAGTACGACCAGATCTGCCCATCGTAATACGGGACCCCGGCATCGATGGTGTACGGCGTGTCGATCTCGTTGGCTTCGAGATACGGGCCGGCGTTATAGCCGAGCACGTTGACGACCATGCCGGGAGCCAGCGTCAAACCGGTCGGATTGATGATCGTGCCTTGGTGGAGCTGGATGTTGTCGACGAAGCCGCGTTCGTCGCGCACCGAGAGCGTGTACGCACCGTCGAAATCGACGATGCGACCGTGGATATCTTCCTCGGCATTCGCGGCGACGGGCGCTTGCGCGTACGAAGGCGCAGCTTGGGGCGCAACGTAGGACGGATCGTCTTGCGCTCGTGCGGCGACCGGTGCTGCGAGTGACAGTGCCGCGACGGCGGCGAGGAGAACGTTTTTCATGACTACCGTAAGAACGTTGCGGGCCGCATAAAGATGCTGTGCGATGCCTGGGGATCGAAAAGAGAGTGGCCGCTCCGGACGAACCGGGGCGGCCACTCTTGCTTATCCAGCGTACGAAGCGAGTAGGAGCCCTACAGGCGACTAGTGGTGCGATCCGCCGCCGCCACCGCCGTGGCTGCCGCCGCCACCGCCGCCGTGACTCACGTTGCCCGACGGATGAGCGTAGTAGCCGCCGGCCGAGCGGGGCGCGACGACACTGCGGCCGTTCCAGCTCGTGCCGTGATAATTGTAGCCGCCGTACGTCGTGTGGTAGACGTTGCGATACGAGAAGTTATTGTACACGCGCACGCCGCCGTACCAGTGGTAGCCGCCGTAGAACCAATTCGGATGCCACCAGCCGCCGCTGCCGAAGTAGAAGCCCAACGCGATGGTCGGGCCGTAGAAGTACCAGGGATGGCCCGCGTACCACGGCACGCCGCCATCGATGGTGTACGGGGTGTCGATCTCGTTGGCCGAGAGATACGGGCCCGAATTGTAGCCGATGACGCTGACGACCATGCCGGGCGCGAGGGTCAAACCGGTCGGGTTGATGATCGTGCCTTGGTGGAGTTGGATGTTGTCGATGAAGCCGCGCTCGTCGCGGACCGTCATCGTATACGCGCCGTCGAAGCTCGCGACGCGGCCGTGGATGTTCTCCTCGCCGTCGGCGGGCTGGGCGCCGCTGGCGTACGAGGGTACGTCTTGGGCTTGCGCGGCAATCGGAGCCGCGAGGGTTGGGGCCGCTAGGGTTAGGGCCGCTAGCGCGCCGAGGAAGTATTTCATCATGGCTTTCATGCAACGTACCCGGACCGGGCCAAATTATGTGAATTAGATTAAGGAATGGAGAGAAAAAGCCTCCTCGTAAAGGGCAAGGGACCGGCCGACCTGTGCTTCAGAGCGGGAAGTGGGTGCCCAAGCCGAGGTCGCGGGTTTCCAGCCGGACGGTGCGGCTGAGAAAGGTCGCCCGGCCCGCCTCCACCCGAGCGCTGTCGTAGTACTTGCCGAGCGCGAAGAGCGTGGTCACGCCGCCGTCGAGGGTCGTGCGGTAAACTGCGACCGAACTGACCGCATCGTAGTCGCCGTCGTCGCGCTGCGAAACGCGATAGAGCGAGGTGTGCCGGGTGAGCCGCGAACGATCGCTCTGGTGCTTGGGCAGCAGGTCCACGAGATTGAGCATGCCCTGGAGGCCGTGCTCGAGCCATACCATGTCGTGCCTGATCTCGGGGCTAAAGGCCACGATCTTGTAGACGAACGAGTCGGCGCACAAGGCCAGCCACTCGTTCCAGAGCGACTCGTCGAGCAGTTCGACGCTCTGATACACCAGATCGCCGACCAGATCCAGGTGTTCCCGCGGCGGTGCCGGCTGCGAAAGCATCACGACAGATACTCGGCGATCAGCGGCGCGTCGAGTTGCGGCAGCGGATAGGGATCGTGCGCTTGCCGGCCCATGCGCCGGCTCCACTCGGCATAGAAGGCACGCATGCCGACCTCATCGTGAATCGTGTCGTTCTCTTCGCGCGCCTGTACGATGAACGTCTGGCCGCTACCCCGCGCGAGGCCTTGTCCGTGCACCGCGAGTTGATCTTCGTGCAGGTTGCGCCCGAACGGACCCCAGATCGAATTGTAGTCGCGAATGCGTAATGCGCGTTCGGCCGGCGTATCGCGTAAGAGGCCGAGGCCACGGTATTCGATGGCAACCTTGCCCGGCGCGAGCGGCACGACCGAATCGACGCGCATCGAGGAGCCGCGCACGTTATAGGCCATGCCCGGGAACAGGATCGTCAGCTTCCATTGGTTGGGTTCGAGCGTCGGGAAGGTGAGCGTCCGATTCTCACCGCCCTTATACGCTTCGTACTCCACGATCTGATCGCCGACGACCACGTGCCCGTTGCGGAACGGCAAATACTTCCGCTCGAAATAGCCTTGCTGGAGCATGCTCGTCTGACGATTGAAATAGTGGATGTAGTCGTGATAGAACTCGGAGTTCGTATCGTTCCAAAATTTCCAGTTGGTGTGCGCGATCACGCGATGGAACGAGAACACCTCGAGCGGCTCGCTGCCCAGGCAGCCGCGCATGCCGTCGAGCGCTTCCCCGATGTAATCGGCTAGGCTTTCCGCGCGGTCGTCGAGATTCACCCAGACGAAGCCGCCGAAGTCGACTTCCGTACGCACCGCGCGCAAACCGAAATCGGCTTTGCAAAGCCGCTCTTGATAGCCTTCGCGCTCGCGCGGGATGCCGATGCAGCGGCCCTGCGTGTCGAACGACCACTGATGGAAGATGCAGGTCAGGCTCGCGCCGTTGCCCGCCGGTTCGTAGACGATCGTGTTGCCGCGATGCGGGCAAACGTTGTAGAACGCGCGCGGGCCGGAATCGCCCCGGACGACGACGAGATTGGCGCCGGCGGGATGCGCGACGGTTCGAAAGTCGCCGCGCTTCGGCAGTTCGCTCTGGTGGCAAGCAACGAACCAGGAGCTCGCGAAGATCCGCTCTTTCTCCTCGGCGAAGAGCCGCTCGTCGGTGTAGAGTCGCGCATCGACGTAGTGTGATGGCGGCAGCGACGGACGCTGCGTCCATTGAGACCCGGAACGCGACACGACTGAGCTCCCTTCTCTCGAAGGAGACTTTCCACGAAGTATACTTTTACTTACTATGGTGCCGTTGGGTTGTCAATGGCCTTTGCCGCCGTTGCGGCTTGCCGTTCGCGAAAGCGCTTGACCTTATCGCGATTGCCGCACAAACCGGCGTTGCACCAGCGCGAACAGCCGTTCTTCGAACGATCGTAGTAGGCCCACAGACAGGCCGGATCGGCGCAGGCCTTCAACTTGCCCCAACTCCGGTCGAGCATCGCGCGGTGGACCGCCGCCAAGAGCACGCCGATGGCGCCGTCGACGCACGGCTGACGGGGCTTGAGCGAACTGTCGCCGCCCGCGAAATCCAGCAGCAGGCCGCTGCGTTCCGCCGCCGCGTTGAGCACGCGGGCGTCGCATTCGCAGTCGACGCCGTTGTTGCGCAGACAGAACGCCCGCAGCACCTCGCGGACCGCCAGCGCCCGGGCGACGTCTTCGTCGGTCGCGTCGATCTTGGGGTCGAGCAAACCGCGGTCGCGCAGCCAGGCGGTCAGGCCGGCCGGGGTATCCACCGCATCGGTGCGCCGCTCGACGTTGCGGGTGTTGACGAAGGCCCGGACCAGTTCCAGGTCGCCGGGCGCCGGGGGTCGCGCCTCGACGACCGGACCGCCGGGGAATTGCCCCGGTGTGGAATCTTTCACGCGCCTAGCCTAACACCAGCAAAGCCATTTGACAAGTTACCGTAACGACTGTAGAATGTTCACAAGTTACTCACACACCCCTCCGGTTTTGACCAAAGGTCTCCTACCCCGATGCTCGAGGATGCCATGTCCGCCCAAGTCCACGAACTCCACGCCGCGCGCCGTCGCGAAGCCGAAGTCTACCGTCAGATGATCGACGCGGCTCCGCTGCGCTTCCGGCGCCGCTCGCTCGACGACACCCGCCGTTCCGTCGCCAAGGCCCTGATCCGCCTGGCCGGCGCGATCGCCCCGTAACTCCTCGGAAGGGAGCAAGCGTAACTCGGTCAGCGATTGACCGAGTGGACGATGCTCACCCAAAGGGGAGCGACGTAGGCCGCCACCGCCCGAAAGGGGATGTCGGGGTCGACCAGCTTCGATATCTTGAAGAAGACGTACACGGCGAAGAACGCGGCGGCGAACACCGCCTGAGCCCGCTGCGAACTCGGCGAATCGGTGCGAAACGCCGGTATGACGAGCGCGATGAACGCCAAGATGATCAGGATAAAACGCAGCGACGTCCGGAACGACGGGTCCCAAAGGGGCCCGTTCGGCATTGCCGACACTTGGTCGGCGATGCCGTAGAGAAAAATCGCTATTCCATACGCAACCACGACTGTTGCGGCGATCGATAGGACCCGCATAACCAGGCGCACGCGTGCAAACTTCGCTTCCCGCCCGGAGAACCTTCGCACGACCGCGTCGAATACGGCCAAGTGTGTTGGCTGAACTGACGATCGATCTCGACGCCGTCCGCACGAACGCCGCGCGCCTGCGCGCCTTGATCCGGCCGGCGAACCTCGGAGCGGTCGTCAAAGCAAACGGATACGGACACGGACTGCGCGCGGTCGCCCGCGCGCTCGCGGGCATCGCGGACGGTTTCTGCGTCTATCGGGTCGATGAAGGCCTGGCCTTGCGCGACGAGGGCGTGACCGAGCCGATCCTCGTGCTCGGGCCCGTCGAGAGCGCGGAACTTGCGCCGGCGCTGGCCGCGCGCCTGGGCGTGCCGCTCTGGGACGACGGCGCCTTCCGGCGCGACGTGGAGCGCACGGCGCGCGCTGCGGGCGCGCGCTTTCCGGTGCACGCCAAGATCGATACGGGCGTCACACGCCTCGGGCTCGACGCGAACGGCGCGGGAGCGGTGCTCGCGTCGTATCTCGCCGACGAAGCGCTCGAAGTGCGCGGCGCCTACACCCATCTCGCCGCTGCCGAAGAACTCGAGTCCGATTTCACGCTGGCCCAACTGGAACGCTTTCGCGCGGCGCTCGAACCCGTCGAGGCGACGCTGCGCGCACGCGGCGCGCGCCTGCACGCGGCTGCATCGGCCGCGGCCATTCTCTATCCCGCGCTGCGTCTGGACCTCGTTCGCGCGGGCATCGCGCTCTACGGCATTTGGCCCTCGGCCGCGACGCGCAGTGCGGCCGGCGACGCGATCGCGCTCGAGCCCGCGTTGACCTGGACGACGCCGCTGGTGGTGGTGCGCGAGGTCGAAGCGGGACGCGCCGTCGGGTACGGCTGCACCTTCCACACCGAACGGGCCTCGCGCATCGGCGTCGTGCCGATCGGCTATGCCGAAGGGCTGCCGCGCGCGCTTTCCAATCGCGGCGAGGCGCTCGTTGGCGGACGCCGCGTGCCCTTCGTCGGCAGGGTATGCATGAACATGGCCTTTATCGACGTGACCGGCGTGCCCGAGGCGCGCGCGGGCACTACCGTCACCTTGCTCGGACGCGACGGCAACGAACGCATCGATCCGGAGCAACTGGCCGATCGCGCCGGAACGATCGGCTACGAAATCGTCGCGCGGTTGCCCGCCGACATGCCCCGGCGCTATCTCGAAGCCGCGGTGGGGCAAGCGCGATGATCGACGTGCACGTGAACGGGCGACCGCTGCAACCGCCGGCGACGCCGCTGGTGGAACGCTCGCGCGTGTTGCTGCCCTTGCGCACCGTCTTCACCGCGCTCGGCGCGGCGGTCCGCTACGATCCGCGCACCGGCCACATCGACGTGCATCGCGGCTTGCACTTCTTGCGCGTCACCGCAGGCTCGCGCCAAGCGTACGTCGACAACGCGCCGGTCACGCTCGACGTGCCGCCGCTCGAACACGACGGCATCACCTATTTGCCGTTGCGGTTCGTGGCCGAGTCGCTGGGCGGGCACGTGCGCTATCTTCCGCAGCGCAATCTGATTGCAATCGAAGATTCACAGGCGCCGGGCAGTTCGCCCACGCGCGTGCTGCGCCACGCGGCAGCCTTCCCTCCGGCCTCGGCGGCCGCAGGCGGGCCGCCGACCGTCGACTACCGTCATCCCGCGCCGGGAGAGTTCGTCACGAGCGCGTTTCCTTCGATCTCCGCTTTGATTCGCACGCACGCGGGAACGGCCGCGACCGTTTCGAGCCTGCGCTTCTATTTGGACGGCCAGGATCTCACCGGCGCGCTCACCGTCGCACCGGGCGCGATCGCGTACACGCCCGCGAACGCGCTCGCCCCGGGCTCGCACCAAGTTGCGCTTCGCGGTTTCGATACGAGCGCGCACGTCTTTTCGTCGGTCTGGACGTTCGTGGTGACGCAGCCGCCCGCGGGCGCGCCGCCGGGCGTCGTCGGCTATCAGACGCCGGCGTTCTCGGCGCGCGGCACGCAGGTAACCGCGCCGGGCGGCACGCTGCAATTCGGTTTGGCCACCACCGTTCCGGGTGGCGGGTACGTCACGCTCTGCGGATACAGCCGACAGTATCCGCTGGTGGCGGGCAACGACGCGTATCACTATCTCGCGACCGTCGCACCGCCGATCGGCTTCTTCGCGCCGCTCTGCCGCGTGGACGCATACTTCGTCGACAGCAACGGCCTGACGAGCGTCTTCACGCTGAACACGCCGGTCAGCATCGACACGCGACCCAAGCCCTAGATATCGAGAGCGCGCTCAAGCCAGCGCCGCGAGCGCCTCGGCGAGATCGAGCGTGCCTTCGTAGAGCGCGCGTCCGACGATCGCCTGATCCACGTTCGCGGGCGTAGCCGCGCGCAAGGCGCGCAAGTCGGCGACATCCCGTGCACCGCCGCTCGCGGTAAATTTTAGGGGAAAGGCTGCGGCGGCGACCGCGAGCGCGGCGTAATCGTAGCCCGTGCCCGAGCCGTCGCGCGAGATCTCCGTCACCACCACGCGCTCGATGCCCCACGACTGGACTTCGCGCAAGAGGTCGTCGCGCTGGACGCCGCCCCGGCTCTGCCAGCCGCGCACGGCGACCTGCGTGCCGCGCGCGTCGACGCCCGCAACGATGCGCGTGCCGAAAAGCTCGACCAATGCGCGCGCAGCGTCCGGCGCTTCGACCAGCAACGTTCCGACGATCGCAAACGCGGCGCCCGCCTCGAACCGCGCGCGCACCGCGGCCTCGTCGCGCAGGCCGCCGCCGGTCTGCACGGGCACGTCGACGGCCGCGCAGATCGCGCGCAGCGCGTCGAGATTCTCGCCCGTGCCGAAGGCGCCGTCGAGATCGACGACGTGCAAACGTTGCGCGCCCGCGGCCACGAACGCACGCGCGCGATCGACGGGATCGCCGTCGTAGCGCGTCTCGCGCGCAGGATCGCCGTAGAGCAGACGCACGCACTTCCCGCCGCGCAGATCGATGGCCGGCACGATGGTCAGGCTCACCGCACGCCGCCGTTCGCGCACAGGCGCAAGAAGTTGTCGAGCAGGTTGGCGCCCGTGTGCCGGCTCTTCTCCGGATGGAATTGCGTGCCCATCACGTTCGCGCGCCCGGCGATGGCCGCGAAGCGTTCGCCGTGCTCGCACGCGGCCAAGGTCACCTCATCGACCGGAGCGCGAAACGAGTGCAGAAAGTAGGCGTAGTCGCCGGCGCGCAGGCCCGCGGTGAACGGATGCTCGCGCAGCGGCTCGAGCGCGTTCCAGCCCATGTGCGGCACGCGCGGCGCGCTCGTAAAACGGCTGACGCGTCCCGGGAAGAGGCCGAGGCCTCGTCGTTCGCCGTGTTCGTCGCTCGACTCGTAGAGGATCTGCATGCCCACGCAGATGCCCAAAAAGAGACCGTTACGCTGCGCGAGACGGAGCAGCGCTGAATCGAGGCCGCGTTCCTCGAGCGCGCGCATCGTGGCCCCGAACGCGCCGTCGCCGGGCACGATCGCTGCGGCGGCCGCATCGACCGCTTGCGGATCGTCGCTCACCGTGAAGGCGGCGCCGCGGCGCTCGAGCGCGGCCAGCAGCGAGCCGAGATTACCGCCGCCGAAATCGACGACGACGAGCGAGCCCGCGGCGGCTCCTATGCGAGCATGCCCTTCGTCGACGGAATCTCGCCGCCGCCGAGCGTCTTGGCTTGCGCGAACGCGCGCGCGAACGCCTTGAACGAGGCCTCGCAGAGATGGTGCGCGTTGGAACCCGCGAGTTGGATCAGGTGCACGTTGAACTTCCCGTGCTCGGCCACGCTGTGGAAGAAATGCGGCACCATCTCGGTCTTGAGGTCGCCGAGGTTTTCGACCGTGAAGCGCACCGCCACGTTGGAGTAGGCGCGGCCGGAGAGATCGACGCTGCCCAGCACGAGCGCGTCGTCGAGCGGCACGGCGAGCGACCCGAAACGTGCGATGCCGCGTTTATCGCCGAGCGCTTCGGCGATCGCACTGCCCAGCGCGATGCCCACGTCTTCGACCAAGTGGTGGCCGTCGAGTCCGTCGCCCGTGGCGCGCAGTTGTAAGCCGACGCCGCCATGCACGCCGAACGCATGCAACATGTGATCGAGAAACGTGACGTCGGACTTGACCGAGACCGGGCCACCGTCGAGGTTCAGCTCGAGTTCGATCGAGGTTTCGTTCGTCGTCCGGACGATGCGCGCTACGCGGGGTGCGGGAATCAGGCGCTCCCCAAGAGCGACGACACGTCGTTGCCGTTCTTGCCGTTGCGGCCGCGCTGGTCGATCGGCGTGAAGGGCATGACCGGCGGACCCGTGTAGGTGGCCTGCGGCCGGATCAACCGGTTGTCGGCCAACTGCTCGAGGATGTGCGCCGTCCAGCCGGCCATGCGACCGCAGGCGAACATGCAGGTGAATTCGTCGGCCGGAATGCCCAGGCTGTAGAGCGTCGGCGCGGTGTAGAACTCGACGTTGGCGTAGATGCGTTTGCCCGGCTTCTCTTCGTGCAGCACCTTATTGGCGGCGTCTTCGAGGGCGCGCGCGATCTCGTACCATTTCGGGTCGGAGGCTTCGCCCAATTCGCGCGCCATCGTCTCGAGATGCTGCGCGCGCGGGTCGCGCACTTTGTACTCGCGATGGCCCATGCCCATGATGCGCTCCCCGCGCGCGAGCAACTCGCGCACGTAGGCTTCCGCGCGTTCGGGCTTGCCGATGTCGAGGATCATCTTCATCACCTTGCCCGGCGCGCCGCCGTGCAGGTCGCCTTCCAGCGTCGCGATGGCCGAGGTGGCCGCGGCGAAGATGTCGGCGCGCGTCGAAGCCGTGACGCGCCCCGCGAACGTCGAAGCGTTGTAGGAGTGATCCGCGAGCAAGACGAGGTACGCGTCGAGGGCGCGTTCGGCGGCCTTGATCGGAATCTCGCCGCTGCGCATGTAGAGAAAGTTGGCGGCGGTCGACAGATTGGGCAGCGGGTCGATCGGATCGAGATCGCGCCGGATGCGATCCCAGGCGGCGACGATCGACGGCGTCTTGGCGATCAGGTGGATCGCGGCTCGGGGGTTCGAGGCGTGCGCGCCCTCTTCCATGTAGGGCACGAAGAGCGCGAGGCCCGAGATCATCGTGCGCAGCACGTCCATCGGCCAAGCGTCACGCGGCATCGATTGCATCCAGTCGATCAGCGGCTGGGGCAACATGCGGTTCGCGGTCAGCCGCACGTTGAGGTCGGCGAGCTGGTACTTGTTCGGCAGCTGGCCGAACAGCATCAGGTAGCAGATTTCCTCAAAACCCGCGTGAGGCGCGAGATCGTGGATATCGTATCCCCGATAGGTGAGCCGGCCGGCCTCACCGTCGACGTTGGAAAGCTCGGTCTGGCCGACGACGACGCCCTCGAGGCCGCGGTCAACGATGGTCTGCGACATACCCGGGAAACGTTCGGGGACTAGGTGCAGTTTCCATCCAGTCCGACTTTGGTCACAGCCGGAACGCGACGGGCTCGCGCGCTAGTGCGCGTCGACCAGCGTGCGGCCGCGGTCGAGGGCGGCGCGGACCAACTGGTCGATCAACGCTTCGAAGGTGATCCCGGCGGCCGCGCACTCGTCGGGGAAGAGGCTCGTGGGCGTGAGGCCGGGCAGCGAATTGATCTCCAGAATGTACGGCCGGCCCTCGCGCGTGACCATGATGTCGGTGCGCGAGTAATCGCGCAGGCCCAAGAGACGGTGCGTCGAGAGCGCCAGGATCTGCAAGCGGTGCGCGAGATCCGAGGCGATCTTCGCGGGCACTTCGTGACGGCTGCCGCCGGGCGCGTACTTGGCGTCGTAATCGTAGAACTCGTGACCCTCCGGCACGATCTCGATCACGGGCAACGCGCGTTCGAAGAGCACGCCGCACGAAAACTCGCGACCTTCCACGAGTTCTTCGGCGAGCACGGCGCTGCGCTGTCCGGAGAGTTCGATCATCGCGCGCGACCACTCTTCGTGCGTGCGCACCATGCGCACGCCCGCGCTCGAGCCCTCGTTGCGCGGCTTGACCACCAGCGGTAAATTCAACGAGCCGGGCAAGAGCGGCAGCGTGCCGCCGGTGAAATCGTAGGTGTCCCACGAGGGCGTGGGCAGGCCTTCGGCCGAGAGCAGTTTCTTGGTGAGATGCTTGTCCATGGCTAGCGCGCTCGAACGCACGTCGCTGCCCGTATAGGGCACGCGCAACCACTCGAGTACGGCTTGGAGCGTGCCGTCTTCGCCGCCCGGACCGTGCATCGCGATGAAGGCCACGTCGGGATTGGTCTCGCGGATCGCATCGACGAAACGCTCGTCGAAATCGAGCCCGCGCGCTTCACAGCCCAGCGTTTCCAGCGCGCGCAACACGGCGTTGCCGGTCACGAGCGACACCTCGCGCTCCGTGTTGCGCCCGCCCATCACCACCGCCACGCGCGGCCTCGTCCGATCGGTCATCGCACGCCGGCCCTCACGAGAAGACGCCCACGAAATGCACTTCCAGTTCGAGTTCGACGCCGAACTTCTCGACGACCTCGCGGCGCACGCGGGCCAAGAGCGTGGCCACGTCGGCGGCGCTCGCGTCGCCGTGGTTGACGATGAAGTTGGCGTGCAGCGGCGAGACCTCGGCGCCGCCCTCGCGCCAGCCCTTGGCGCCCGCGGCCTCGATCAGCCGTCCCGCCTTGTCGCCCTCGGGATTGCGGAAGCACGAACCGGCGTTGGGCAACTGCAGCGGTTGCGTCTTCTTGCGCCGCACGAGCCGTGACTGCATCTCCTCGCGCACGGCGACCTGGTCGCCAGCCGCAAAGCGCAAGGTAACGTCGGCCACGATCGCGTCGTGCGCGAGCGTGGTGTGGCGATAGAAATACTGCACGGTCACCGCCTGCGGTTCGGGCTTGGCCGGCGACTGCACGCGCACTTCGCGCACGAACTCGCCGATCTCGCGGTCGGTGCCCGCGTTCATGCGTAGCGCCCCGCCCACGCTGCCCGGAATTCCCGCGATCGAACCGATGCCTTCGGCGCCGCGCGACGCGGCTTGCGCGGTGAAGAGCGCGAGCGACGCCGACGCGCCCGCGCGCGCCGTCACGTAGCCCGCCTCGCCGTCGAGGAATTCGATGCGCGCGAACTCGCCGCCGAGCCGGATCACGATGCCGCGAATGCCGCCGTCGCCGACGAGCAGATTGGAGCCGCTGCCCAAGACGAACCACGGCAATTTACGCTTGAAGACGTAACGCAGCAGCGCGGCCAGTTCCAGCGTATTCTCGACCTGCGCGAAGGCATCGGCCGGGCCGCCGATCTTCCACGACGTGTACGGCGCGAGCGCTTCATCGAAGCGCACGCGCTCGCCCAAGATGTCGCTCAGCGCGGCGCGCTCGGGCGCACCGAGCAGCGAGTCGGTCAGCGCCGCCGCATTCACGTCGCCACCGCTTTGGGTTCGAGCGCTTCGGCCAAACGCGCGGCCGCCGCAGTGATCGAGCCCGCGCCCAAGCACAAGACCATCGCGCCCTGCGGCGCGCGTTCGAGCAGGTGCGCGGGCAAGTCGGCAACGTCGTCGACGTACTCGACGCGCGTGCCCGCGGCCGCGAGCGGCGCGCCGATGGTGCGCGCATCGATGCCGGCTTCGGGCGCTTCGGAGGCTGCGTAGACGGGCGCCAGCACGACGAGGTCCGCGCCGCGCAACGCGCGCGCGAAATCGGCGCCCAACTGCTTCGTACGCGAATAGCGATGCGGCTGGAACGCGACGACGAGCGGTCCCGCGAAGCCCGCGCGCGCGGCGGCGAGCGTCGCTTCGACGGCGGTCGGATGGTGCGCGTAGTCGTCGACGAGCAACATGCGCGGACCGCGCGAGAGGATCTCGAAGCGGCGGCGCACGCCGGGAAAACCTTCGAGCGCGGCCGCGGCCTGCGCGAAGGGTACGCCGAGTTCGAGCGCGATGCCCAGCGCCGGCAGCGCGTCGAGCACGTTGATCGAGCCGGGCACGTTGAGGCGCAACTCGCCCAGCGGCACGCCGTCGACCACGATCGTGCTGCGCGAGCCGAAACCGGCATAGCGCACGTCGAGCGCGCGCACGTCGGAGGGACCGAAACCGAACGTGCGCGTGCGCGCCGCGCGCGGCGGCCCGGCCAGCGCCGCAGCGCGTTCTTCGTCGATGCCGACGAAGGCTAGGCCGTCGGACGGCAAGCCCGCCAAAAAGGTCGCGAACTTGCCGATCAGCGCAGCGAACTCCGCAGCGGAATCGACGTGATCGTTATCGATGTTGGTCACGACCGCGATCTCGGGACGTAATTCGAGAAACGAACCGTCGGACTCGTCGCTTTCGGCAACGAACCAAGGGCCGTCGCCGTTGCGCGCGTTGCTGCCCGTATCGATGCGTTCGCCGCCGACGGCGACGCTGGGATCGAGCCCCGCCGCCTCGAGCACGCGCGCGACCATCGCGGTGGTCGTCGTCTTACCGTGCGTTCCGGCGATGGCGATGCCGCGCCGTCCGTCCATCAACTGGGCGAGCAGCGCGCCGCGATGCACGATCGGCACGTCGCGCTCGCGCGCCGCGACGACCTCGGGGTTTGCGTCGCCGATCGCAGTGCTGACCACCACCGTGCCCGCCGTACCGATGTTGCGCGCGTCGTGACCGATCGCGATCTGCGCGCCTTCCGCGGCCAGCCGCGCGGTCAACGCGGTGGCGCGATCCGACGAACCGCTGACCGCAAAGCCGCGCTGCAGCAAGATGCGCGCGAGCGCGGACATTCCGATGCCGCTGATGCCGACGAAATGAACCGCGGACGAGAGCCTCACGGGCGAACGTAGTTCGGCCGGAGGAGGGCGTTCACCCGCGCTACGATGTTGGCGCGCGGATCGACGCCCGCCCGGCCGCGCGCGCCCGCGCGCAGCGCGGCCAGCGTCGCGGGCTCGAGTGCGGCGTCGAGTTCGGCGCGCAGGCGCTCGGGCGTGAGGCTCGCGTCGGCCAGCACGCGCGCGGCGCCCGCGCGGGCGAAGACCTCGGCGTTGCGCGCCTGGTGGTCGGCGGTGGCGTGCGGGTACGGCACGAGCAACGACGGCGTGCCGGTGGCGGCGAGTTCGGCCAGCGTCGATGCGCCGGCCCGCGCGACGACCAGATCCGCGGCCGCATAGGCGGCGCGCGGATCCGCGAGGTAGCGCAAGGCGAGCACCCGGGGCAGGCCGCGCACGCGTTGCGCGACGGCCTCGTAATCGCGCGCGCCGGTGACCAGCAAGAGTTGGCGCTCCGGGGCTAACGTGGCCGCGACCTCGACGAAGGCGTCGTTGAGCGAGCGGGCGCCCTGACTCCCGCCGAAGACGACGACCGTGGTCAACCCCGGGTCGAGGCCGAGCGCGACGCGCGCGGCTGCAGGCTCGATCGGCTGCACGAACGACGCGCGCACCGGCGTTCCGGTTGCGACCGTCTTCGGCGCGCCCGCCGGCGTCAGCGCCGTCCAGATCTCGTCGACGAGCGGACCCAAGAGCCGGTTGGTCAGGCCCGGCTCCGCGTTGGGTTCGAGCAGCGCGATCTTCGCGCGCGAGAGGCGTAGCGTGCGCACCGCGCGTAAGGCGGCGATCACCGGAAAGGTCACGTAGCCGCCGGTCGCAATCGCGAGGTCGGGTTTGAAGCGGTGCAGCAAACCCAGCGACTGCACGAAACCGCGTGCGTTGGCGAAGAACGTGCGCAGCAGCGCGGGCGAGAGCGTGCGCAACAGCGGCGCGGCGCTGACGAACTCCGCGCGCACCCCGGCTGCGGGCACGATCTCGCTCTCCAAGCCGCCGCGCGTGCCCACGAAGAGCACGTCGAGAGGTTGCAGCGCGAGGTCGCCCGCGAGCGCCTCGGCGATCGCAAGCGCCGGATATACGTGACCGCCGGTGCCGCCGCCCGTCAGCAGCAACCTCACTATTGCCGCCGGCTGCGGCCCACGTTCGCGACGAGCGCGACCGCCACGACCGAAACGATCAGCGACGAACCTCCGAACGAGATGAAGGGCAACGGCACGCCCGTCACCGGCCACGATGCGGTCACCACGCCGATGCTGATGAAGGCTTGGATCAAGATCATCGACATGCAGCCCAGCGCCAGAAAGAAGCCGAAACGGTCGGACGCGCCGAGCGCGATGCGCGCGGCGCGATAGGCGAAGGCGACGAACAGCACGACGATCGCGAGCATGCCCACGAAGCCCAGTTCCTCGCCGATGATCGCGCCGATGAAGTCGGTGTGTGCCTCGGGCAGCCAGAAGAATTTCTGACGCGAGAAGCCGATGCCGCGCCCGAACGGGCCGCCGCTGCCCAGCGCGAGCAGCGACTGGACGATCTGAAAGCCTTCGTTCTTGGCGTGCGGCCACGGGTTCAAGAAGGCCAGGATGCGGTTGCGCTTGTACGCGTCGTGCGCGATCACGAAGGCGGCGAAGGGAACGGTGACCGCGCCGACCATGATCAAGTGCACGATCCGCGCGCCTGCGGCAAACATCAGCGCGGCGGCGGTCAGTGCGAAGAGGCTGGCCGTGCCGAAGTCGGGCTCGCGCAGCACCAGCACCGCGAGCCCCGCGCTGACGATCGTGATCGGCACGACGCCGCGCGTCAAGGAGCGGATCTGATCGCCCTTGCTCGCCAGCGCCGCGGCTAAATAAACGATCAGCCCGAGCTTGGCGAACTCCGACGGCTGAAAGCCGAACGGTCCGATGCCGATCCAGCGGCGCGCGCCCGCGATCTGCACGCCGATGTGGGGCACGAGCACCAGGGCCAGCATCAGGAAACTCACGCCCAGCGCCACCGGCGCGAGCGGCCGCAGTTTGCGATAGTCGATGCGATAGGCGACGTATCCCGCGGTCAGCGCGACCACGAGCATGATCAGTTGGCGCTTGAAATAATACGCGCCGTCGTGGAGTTCGGCCACGGCCTGCGTGCTCGATGCGCTGAAGACCATGACCAGGCCGAGCGCGACGAGCGTGGCGACCGCACCGACGAGCACCGAGTCCGGCCCGGGCCGGACGCCGATCTGCTCTTCCCTAACCATGCGCCACCGCTTGCGCCGAGGCGGCGCGCGCGAACGCGTCGCCGCGCGCTTCGGCCGAACCGAACATGTCGAACGAAGCGCAGCCCGGCGAGAGCAACACGACGTCGCCCGACGTCGCGAGCGCGCGCGCGATTGCGACCGCCTCGTCCATCGAAGCCGCCCGCGCGGTGCGTGCCGGATCGACGACGCTCGAGATCTCGTCGGCCGCTTCGCCGATCAGCACGACGGCCTTGGCCCGCTTCTTCACGACCTCGCCCATCGCGGCGAAGTCGGTGCCTTTGGCGCGGCCGCCGGCGATGAGCACGATCGGCGCGTCGAACGTCTCGAGCGCGGCGATCACCGAGCCGGGATTGGTCGATTTCGAATCGTCGACGTAGATCACTCCGTCGACCTCGGCCACCGTCTGCAGACGGTGCGGCAAAGGCCGGAACGCGCGCACGCCCGCTCGCAGCACGTCGGGCGCGATGCCCGCGGTCAGGCCCACGAGCACCGCGGCCATCACGTTGGCCACGTTGTGCGCGCCGAGCAAGGGGATCTCGTCGAGCGGCATCACTTCGACCGGCCGCGGATCGCCGCTGGGCGGCGCGTACGTGATCCGTTCGTTGCGCACGTAGAGCGTCGTGAGACGCCGCGGCGTGCGGCCGAACCAATACGCGCGACAGGGAATGCGGTTGCCGGCTTCGGGATCGGCCAGCGCGCCGACGATCGGATCGTCGAGGTTGCCCACGAACGCGTCGCCGGCACTCTGGTTGGCGAAGATGCGGAACTTCGCTTCGGCGTACTCGTCCATCGAATGGTAGCGATCGAGATGATCGGGCGAGATGTTGAGGATCGTCGAGATGCGCGGCTTGAACGAGCGGATCGACTCGAGCTGGAACGACGAGACCTCGGCCACGACCCAATCTTCGGGCTCGGCGACGGCCGTCTCCGTGATCAGCGCGTTGCCGATGTTGCCGCCGACGTGCGTGGTGAACCCGGCGTGACGGAAGAGTTCGCCGATCAACGCGGTCGTGGTCGTCTTGCCCTTCGTGCCGGTGAGCGCCACGATCGGCGCCTTGCAGATGCGGTACGCGACCTCGATCTCGCTGAAGACCGGAATGCGCGCGGCCTGCACGCGGCGCACGAGCGACCCGTTGAGCGGAATGCCCGGCGAAAGCACGGCCGAGGTCAGTTCGCCCGCGACCTTTTCGAGATCGCCCGGCGGCACGAAGCGCACGCCGGCGCGTTCGATTGCGGCCCGCGCGTCGGCCAGCGCCGCCGGATCCTTTTCGTCGGTCGCATAGACGCTCGCGCCGCGCGCGCGCAAAACCGCGCAACTGGCCAAGCCGCTGCGGCCGAGGCCGATGACGAGCACCCGCTCGCGCGCGTCGAAGCCGCCGATGTTGCCGTTCATCGCGCGAGCGCCGCGCCGGCGAGCGAGAGCAACGCCGACGCGGTCCAGAAGCGACGAGTGACTTTGGTTTCGGGCCAGCCGCCTAATTCGAAATGATGGTGCAGCGGGCTCATGCGGAAGATGCGTCTGTGAATCGTCTTGTAGGAGGCCACTTGCAAGATCACCGAGATGGTCTCGGCAGCGAAAACGCCGCCGACGAGAGGGAGTAAGAGGACATTACCGGTTGCGAGCGCGCTGCCCGCGAGGATGCCGCCGAGCGCGAGCGCGCCCGTATCGCCCATGAACACACGGGCCGGGTGACGGTTGAAGACGAGAAAGCCGAGGGTCGCCGCGCCGAGCGCGACGTCGACGGAGGTGACGCCGGTGGTGCCCGCACGCCAGCCGAGCCAGGCGAAGACCGCCAGCGGTGAGAGGATCGTGCCGGCCGCGAGTCCGTCGAGACCGTCGGTGAGATTGACCGCATGCGTGGTGGCCACGATGGCGGCCAGACCCAAGCCGTCCCATGCCCACATCGGCACGTACCAGTGCGATGCGCCGAACGAGAGCAGCGCACCCCGCGCTTCGTCGGGCACGGCCCACGTAGCCAGCGCCAGATAGATCGCGCCCGCGACGGCGGTCAGCGCAAACTTGTCGCGCGCGCCCAAGCCGCGATTGCGCCCTTGCCGGATCGAACGCAGATCGTCGACGAAACCGATGGCGCCGCAGAGCACGCCGAGCAACACCAACCCCGCAGTCTGCGCGTCGGGATGCCAAAGCACCGCGAGCACGAGGCCCAGCAGAAAGAGCAGGCCGCCCATCGTCGGCGTGCCGGTCTTCTTGGCGTGCGTCTTGGGCGCGTCTTCGTAGGCGTGCTGCCGCAGCGAGGCACGTTTGAGCAAGGCGATCAGCGGACCGCCGGCGAGCAGCGTCAGCGCGAACGTTGCGATGAACAGTAAGGCCAATTGCACGAGCGCGTTCATGCGGCCACCGCCGCAAACGGGCTGGGCGCGGCGCCGCGCCACTTGAGCACGACGATCGGCGTCTGCTCGTCGCCGTTGCCGTGCGGGTTGCTGCGCAACGCGCGCGCGACCGCGTCGCGCTCGACGCGCGCCGATGCTCCGAGCACCTTGGCGATGCCCAGATCGTTGGCGTCGACGATCGTCGCTTGCGCGCCGCAGCGCGCCGCGATGTCGCGCGCGACGCCGTCGGGATCGGCCGGACCGAGCACGATCGTGCGTTCGAACGGCGGCAACGTGCCGGTGTAACCGTCGATGGTCGCGATCGCCTCGCCCAGCATCGAATAGAAGACGCCGCGGCGCCCGGCCAAGCGGCCGGCGACGTGCGCGGCCGCGGCCACGACCACTTTCCACGCACCGACTTGATCGATCACCAGTTGCAGCGATTCGGGCTGATTGATCGTGGCCAAGGCGCCCGCGCGCCGCGAGAGCACGTAGGCCAGCCGGCTCGGCCGGATCGTTTCGGCGGCGATCGCGCGGCCCTGCGCGATCGCGACTGCGGTTTCGGAAACGCAGACCACGTCGTCGCCGCTCGCGATGCCCGCGACGGCGGCGGCGACCAGCGCAGCGACGTCGTCGCCGCGATCGATCAAGCGCGTGCGCACCGGGATCGCGCGCGCTTCGCCCGCGAAGGGCGCGCGCGACGCGAGCGCGGGACGGCCGACGACCAGCACCGCCTCAGACATGCGCCGCCTCGAGACCGCTGAGGATCTCTTCGAGCCGATAGCGCCGCGAGGCTTTGAGCAAGAGCAGATCGCCGGCGCGCACGTTGGCGCGCAGCCACTCGAGCGCGGCGGCGTTGTCGGCGAATTCGGTGATGCGCTCGGGCGGCACGCCCGCGGCGCGCGCGCCGGCGGCCAAATCCTCGGCGAAATCGCCGCCGACCAGCAGCGCGCCCACGTCGAGCGCAGCCACCGCCGCGCCCACGCGGCGGTGCATCTGGGGCGCCTCGGGACCGAGCTCGGCCATGCTGCCGAGCACGACGATCTTACGCGTCGCCGGCTCGGCGGCAAACGAGGTCAGCGTCGCGACCACGCCGGCCGGCGACGCATTGTACGCGTCGTAGATCAGCGCAAACTCGCCGACGCGACGCCGTTCGTAGCGACCCGCCGGCAACGCAAGTGACGGGATCGCCGCCGCCAGCGCGAGCGGATCGGCGCCGAGCACCCAGGCGGCCGCGAGTGCGCCCGCGAGGTTAACGAGATTGTGCTCGCCGGGCAACGTACAGGTAATCGGGATGCGCCGCGAGCGGCCGAGTTCGTGCAGCACCAGTTCGTCGCGACCCGAGACCACCAGCGCCCGCGCAGTGCCCGACACGTGCGCGACGTCGCCGCCCGCAGGGCGCGCGGCGAACCAGACCGGTTCGCGGCCGAGCGTGCCGGCGCGTTCGCACGACACTTCGTCGTCGAGATTGAGCACGGGCAACGCGCCGCTCGCGAAGATGCCGAACTTCGTTTCGGCCAAGCGTTCGCGCGAGCCCATGATTTCCAAGTGCGCTTCGCCGATGTTGGTCACGAGGGCCACATCGGGCCGCGCGATCGCGACGAGCGGCGCGATGTCGCCGAACTTGCGCGCGCCCATCTCGGCCACGACCGTGCGCTCGTCGCCGCGCGCGCCGAGAAAGAGTTTGGGCACGCCGATCTCGTTGTTCTCGTTGGCAGCCGTGGCCGCGACCGGACCCATGCCGGTCGCCGCCAGCAACTGCGCGGTCAACTCCTTGGTGGTCGTCTTGCCCGCGCTGCCGGTGATCGCGACGACGCGCGACGGGAGCAGTTCGCGCGCGAGGCCGCCGAGCGTCTGATACGCCGCGAGCGTATCCTCCACGATCAGTGCGGGCGCATCGGGGGGCAGGCTTTCCGGATCGGAGACGATGACGCCCGCGGCGCCCGCCGCGAGAGCGTCGCGCACGAACGCATGTCCGTCGAAGCGCTCGCCGCGCAGCGCCAAGAAGAGGTCGCCGGGTGCGAGCGCGCGCGTATCGGTGGTCACGGCAGCGGCTGCGGGCAGCGCGCCTGCATTGCGCACGCGCGCGGCGGTTGCGGCGAGCGCCGCGTCGAGAGGCAGCTTCACGCGCGCACCCTCCGTGCGCGCTCGGCGAGCGCCGCGCGAGCGGCGTCGCGATCGTCGAAGTGCAGCGTGCGCGCGCCGACGATCTGATACGTCTCGTGGCCTTTGCCCGCGATCACGACCACGTCGCCGGCTTCGGCGGCGAGCACGGCGCGTTCGATCGCGCGGCCGCGATCGGGCTCGACCTCGAGCCGGGCGCCGGCCGGAACGCCGGCCACGATGCCGGCGATGATCGCCTGCGGATCCTCGCCGCGCGGATTGTCGCTCGTGACCACGAGCGCGTCGGCCAACTCCGCCGCGACCGCGCCCATCTCGGGACGCTTGCCGCGATCGCGATCGCCGCCGCAGCCGAAGACCGCGATCACGCGGCCGGTGCTCGTCTCGCGCGCGGCGCGCAGCACGTTGGCCAGCGCGTCGGGCGTGTGCGCGTAATCGATCACGACGTCGACGCTGCCGTCGCCGACGTGTTCCATGCGCCCGGGTACGCTACGCACCGCGGCCAAGGCGGCAACGCTCACCGCGTCGCTCACGCCGAGCGCGCGCGCCAAGGCAATGGCCGCGAGCGCGTTGAGCACGTTGAAGCGGCCCGGCAACGCCAGGCGGACGCGCGCGCCGTCGAGCGTGAAGGTGCTGCCGCCGGGTTCGAGCGCGACGTCGCGCGCGCGCACCCGTGCGCCCTCGTCGAGCCCGAAGGTCGTCACGCGCGCCGCACCGTGCGCCGCGCCGAACTCGGCGGCCCAGCGCCGGCCATAGGCGTCGTCGCTGCAAAACGCTGAGAAGCGGGCCGTCTCGAAGAGCTTGCGCTTTGCCGCCGCGTAGGCTTCGAAGGTGCCGTGAAAATCCAAATGATCGCGCGTGATGTTGGTCAACGCCGCGACCTCGAAAGCGACGTCGGCGACGCGTTCGAGCGCGAGCGCGTGCGAACTGACTTCGAGCACCGCGGCCCGCGCGCCGCGCGCGCGCATCTCGGCGAGCATCGCTTGCAACTCGAGCGCGAGCGGCGTGGTGTTTTCGAGCGGCCACATCGCGCCGCGAAACTGCGCGCCGAGCGTTCCGAGCCGGCCGCAGGGCATGCCCGCGGCTTCGAGGATCGCTTGCAGCAGATGAGTCGTCGTCGTCTTACCGTTGGTGCCGGTTATGCCCGCAACGTGCAACGCTTCCGACGGACGGCCGAAGAAGACGGCGGCCAACCGTGAGAGCGCACGGCGCGTGTCGGCCACCGTGACGACCGTAGCCTCGCCCGGCAGGACGCTCGCATCGAAATCGGGCTCGACCACGACCGTCCCGGCTCCGGCGCCGAGCGCCTGGGCCACGAACGCATGGCCGTCGGCATGCTCGCCGCGCAGCGCCACGAACAGCGCACCCGGCCCGACGCGGCGGGAGTCGTGTTCGATCGACGCGATCCGCCCGTCGAGGGGCCCGCGCACGCGCGCATCGTCAAGCGAGGCAAGCAGGGAGCTGCGTTCGACTCCACTGCCCGTCGGAGAACTCATGGATGCTGCTTCGACGCGGAGGCGCCGTTCACCGATGCCGCCGCGTGCGGTTGTCGTAAAGGCGTCTTGGCGAGGTGGTGCGTACCGGCCGCACCCGGCGCCGCGCCGACGGCCGGATCGGGCAGCACGCCGGCATGCAGCATGGCCAGCTTGGCGATGCGGGCGAAGGCCGGGGCCGCCACGACGCTGCCGTAGATCGCGCCGCGCGGCTTCTCGACCTTGACCAGGATGACGTAGCGCGGCTTCTCCGCCGGGACCATGCCGATGAAGGATGCGATGTACTGTCCCTGCACGTAGCGGCCGTGCTCGGCCACCTGGGCCGTGCCGGTCTTGCCCGCCGTCGTGTAGCCCGGAATGCGCGCCGACGCGCCGGTCCCGCGAAGCACCACGGCACGGAGATATCCGCGCAAGATGGCCGCGGTTTCGGGGCTGATCGCGCGGCGCTCGAGCTCGGCGCGATAGCGGTAGACGGGCTTGCCGTCGGGGTTCATGATCGCGTCGAGGATGCGCGGGCGCACGAGCCAGCCGCCGTTGGCGATCGCGCAGTAGGCGCGCACGAGTTCGATCGGCGTGACGGCGATGCCGTGGCCGAACGCGATCGTAGGCAGCGACGTGCGGCTCCAGGTTTCGAGCGGCGGCACGATGCCGGAGGTTTCGCCGGGCAGCCCGGCCCGCGTCGTCCGGTCGAATCCGAAGCGCTGCAGCGCGGCGGCCATCGTGCGCTCGCCGATGCGCAGCCCCACTTCGGCGGCGCCGACGTTGTGCGAGAGCGCGATGATGTCTTCCAGATTTTCGGTGCCCAAGCCGCTCGCGGGAAGATCGTCGTCGGCGTTGTGGATCACGCGGTCGCCGACGCGTAACTCGTCGAGCGCCGGAAAGCGATCCGCCGGCGTCACCTTACCGCTATCCAGTGCGGCGGCCGCCGTGATCAGCTTGAAGGTCGAGCCGGGTTCGTACACATCGGAGACGGCGCGGTTGCGACGCGCGTCGGCGGAGGCGCGATCGTACCGGCCGACGTCGTAGTCCGGCACGTTGGCCAGCGCCAAGATCTCACCGGTATAGGGATCCATCACCAGCGCCGTACCCGACGCAGCGTGGAATTGCGCGACCGTATCGCGCAAGACGCGTTCGGTGCTGAACTGCAAGTACGAATCGAGCGTGAGCGCCAGGTCGTAGCCTTGACGCGGCGCCTGCACGACGTGTTGCTGGGCAAACGGAAACGGACGGCCCCACTGGTCGCCTTCGTCGACTTCCTTGCCCGACTTCGCGCTGAGCAGCGAGTCGTAATAGTATTCGATGCCTTCGAGGCCGTTGTCGTCGACGCCGGTGAAGCCGAGCACGGTCGAGGCGAGCCGGCCCGAGGGTGCAAAGCGCACGCCTGTCTCCTCGTGCACCACGTCGACGCCGGGTATGTTGGCTTTGCTGACGCGCGCCGCGGTCTCGTGCGAAATCTTGCGCGCGACGAGCACGTAGCCGCCGCGCACGTCGATGCGTTCGAGCACGCGTTCGGGCGCGATGCCCAGCGCCGCGCCCAGTTCGCGCGCGGTCTCGGCCCGGTCGTGCGCTTCGGAGAGCGAGACGTAGACGCTATCGGCGCCGAGCGAACGCGCGAGCACGTTGCCGTCGCGATCGTAGATCGTGCCCCGCCGCGCATCGAGCGGCACCATCGACTCGTGTTGCTGTCGCGCCTTCTCGGCGAGCCACGGGCCGTCGCGAATCTGCACGACGTAGAGGCGCCAAATCAGAAACAGCGCCAGCAGCGCGAAGATGTAGAAGAGCCAGCGCGCGCGCGCACCCACCACGCGCGCGAGCGGACGCGTTATCCTCTCGCGGGAACGGGACGTCCCCTCAGGCCCACTCCGGTCGGGAGCGGGCGCCGGCCAAGGGCGCTGCACCGGGCGTTACCGCAGCCAGTTCGATGCGATGGGGAGAAACGCCAGACCGTGCGGCTTCTCTTCGACCGGACGCGGAACGATGGCGACGGCGTAGCCCGCCGAATCGCGCATGCCGAGCTTGTCGGCAATCGCGGCCAAACGGTCGCGCGACTCGAGTTGCGAGATGCCGTCGTCGAGCCGCGCCGACTCTTCGGCCAGCGTCTTGCGCGTCGCTTCGAGTTCGTGCAGGGTGTAGTCGAGCCGGTACACGCCGCTCATCAAGGTCAAATAACTGATGACCACGAGCGTCGCGATGGCCAAGCCGCCGAGTCCCAAGACGAGGTTGCGGTGACGCATGCGCGCGGCGCGCGCGCGCCGCAGTTGAGCCGCGGTC
>Ga0182012_10001680_pt1 | contig 24100 bp, 17 predicted proteins | sample 612S2SmetaG_FD_120486 | JGI IMG/M metagenome (GOLD analysis project Ga0182012, IMG submission 120486) | Permafrost microbial communities from Stordalen Mire, Sweden - 612S2S metaG | ecosystem: Environmental > Terrestrial > Soil > Wetlands > Permafrost | place: Sweden: Stordalen | collected... | reverse complement strand
GGGACCCTGACCGCCGGAGCGGGAATAGCCTCGTTCATTCCGCCGCGTCGATCCTGTTTTCGATGCGCCGGCTGGCCTCCGACAATTCGCGATATTGCTCCTGCCAGTCGGTCGGACCGTTGGAGGGCGAAATCTGCACGGCGGTCACCTTATATTCGGGACAATTGGTCGCCCAATCCGAATTGTCGGTGGTGATCACATTGGCCTGCGTCGTTGGATGATGGAAGGTCGTGTAAACGACGCCCGGCTGCATCCGATCGCTGATTTTCGCGCGCAGCGCGGCGTCGCCGGCGCGGCTCTGCACACGCACCCAATCGCCGTCCTTGACGCCCCGGTCCTCGGCGTCGTGCGCATGGATTTCGAGCACGTCCTCGGGATGCCATTCGCTGTTCTCGGTGCGCCGCGTCTGCGCGCCGACATTATATTGCGACAGGATGCGTCCGGTGGTGAGAAGCAGCGGGAAACGCGGTCCCGTCCGCTCGTCGGTCGGGATATATTCGGTGATGACGAACTTGCCCTTCCCGCGGGCGAAAGTGTCGATGTGCATGATCGGGACGCCATGCGGGTGCTCGGCGTTGCAGGGCCACTGCACCGAACCGTCCTCGTCGAGCCTGTCGAAGGACACGCCGGCGAAACTCGGCGTCAGACGCGCGATCTCGTCCATGATCTCGCTTGGATGAGTGTAATTCCAGCCGAGTCCCATGGCGTTGGCGATCAATTGGGTGACCTCCCAGTCGCCATAGCCATTCTTCGGGCTCATCACCTTGCGCACGCGCTGGATGCGGCGTTCGGCGTTGGTGAAGGTGCCGTCCTTTTCGAGGAACGTGCAGCCCGGCAAGAAGACATGGGCGTAATTGGCCGTCTCGACCAAAAACAGATCCTGCACCACGACCAGATTCATCGCGGCGAGGCCGGCGGAGACGTGCTTGGTGTCGGGATCGGACTGGAGAATGTCCTCGCCTTGGACGTAAAGGCCCTTGAAAGTGCCGTCGACGGCGGCGTCGAACATATTGGGGATGCGCAGCCCGGGTTCTGGATCGAGCTTGACGCCCCATTCGGCCTCGAACTCCGCCCGCACGGCGTCGTTCGAGATATGCTGATAACCCGGCAGCTCGTGCGGAAACGAGCCCATGTCGCAGGAGCCCTGCACATTGTTTTGGCCGCGCAGCGGATTCACGCCGACGCCGCGACGGCCGAGATTGCCGGTCGCCATGGCGAGATTGGCGATGCCCATGACGGTGGTGGAACCCTGGCTGTGCTCGGTGACGCCAAGACCGTAATAAATCGCCGCATTGCCGCCGGTGGCGTAAAGCCGCGCGGCCGCGCGCAAATCGGCGGCCGGGACTCCGGTGAATTTCTCGCTTTGCTCGGGGCTGTTGCGCTCCTCGGCACAGAAGGCGGCCCAGTCCTGGAACTCGTCCCAGTCGCAGCGTTCGCGCACGAATTTCTCGTTGACGAGACCCTCGGTGACGATCACATGCGCCATCGCCGTCACGACGGCGACGTTTGTGCCGGGCTTCAGCGCCAAATGATAATCGGCCTCGATATGCGGCGAGCGCACCAAGTCGATGCGGCGCGGATCGACGACGATCAGCTTGGCGCCTTGGCGCAGACGCGCCTTCATGCGCGAGCCGAAAACCGGGTGAGCGTCGGTCGGGTTGGCGCCGATGACGACGATCACATCGGCTTCGTCGACGGAATCGAAATCCTGTGTTCCTGCCGATGTGCCGAAGGCCTGGTTGAGGCCGTAGCCGGTCGGCGAATGGCAGACGCGCGCGCAAGTGTCGGTGTTGTTATTGCCGAAGCCGGCGCGGGCCAGCTTCTGCACCAGATAGCTTTCCTCGTTGGTGCAGCGCGAGGAGGTGATGACGCCGACCGAATCCTTGCCGTATTTGGCCTGGATTTCCTTGAAGCGGCGGGCGGTGAAGCCGATCGCCTCGTCCCAGGACACGACGCGCCAGGGCTCATGAATGGAATCGCGGATCATCGGCTTCAGCAGACGCTCGCGGTGGGTCGCGTAGCCATAAGCGAAGCGGCCCTTGATGCAGCTGTGGCCGTGATTGGCCTTGCCGTCCTTCCAGGGAGTCATGCGCACGACTTCCTCGCCGCGCATCTCCGCCTTGAAGGTGCAGCCGACGCCGCAATAGGCGCAAGTGGTCACGGCCGCGTGTTCGGGCTGGCCGACCTCGATCACCGATTTCTCGGTCAGCGTCGCGGTCGGGCAGGCCTGAACGCAAGCGCCGCAGGAGACGCATTCGGATTCGAAAAAGGCTTCCGACATGCCCGGCGACACGCGGCTGTCGAAGCCTCGGCCGCTAATCGTCAGCGCGAAGGTGCCCTGGACCTCTTCGCAGGCGCGCACGCAGCGATTGCAAACGATGCACTTCGAAGGATCATAGGTGAAATAGGGGTTCGACTCGTCCTTCGGCATCCATTCGAAATTGGCCGAGCCGTTGTTGCGCGCGAAGACATGATTGGCGCCGTCGTAGCCGTAGCGCACCTCGCGCAGCCCAACCGCGCCCGCCATGTCCTGCAATTCGCAGTCTCCATTGGCGGCGCAGGTCAGGCAGTCCAGCGGATGGTCGGAGATGTAAAGCTCCATCACGCCGCGCCGGATCGCCTTGAGGCGCGGCGTCTGGGTATGCACGGAAATGCCCGGCATGACCGGCGTTGTGCAGGACGCCGGCGTGCCGTTGCGTCCCTCGATCTCGATCAGGCAAAGCCGGCACGAGCCGAACGCCTTGATGCTGTCGGTCGCGCAGAGTTTCGGGATTTCCGTCCCGATCTCCATCGCCGCGCGCATGATCGACGTGCCCTCGGGCACGGTGACGCTTTGTCCGTCGATCGTCAGCGTAACGAGTTTCGAAGACTTCGACTCTGGTGTTCCGTAATCGATTTCCTTGATCAAGCTCATGCTCAGTACCTCACTCGGCGGCGGCTTCAAGGGCCGGCTTGTGGAAGTCTTCGGGGAAGTGACGCAATGCGCTTTCGACCGGGTAGGGCGCGAAGCCTCCCAGCGCGCAGAGTGAACCAAGTTTCATCGTCTGGCAAAGGTCTTTGAGCAGCTCGATGTTGGCGGCGACATTCTCGCCGGCGCGGATTTTGTCGATCGTCTCGACGCCGCGGGTCGAACCGATGCGGCAGGGCGTGCATTTGCCGCAGCTCTCGATCGCGCAGAACTCCATGCCGAAGCGCGCCATCCAGGACATGTCGACCGTATCGTCGAACACCACCAGCCCGCCGTGGCCGATCAGGCTGTCGACCTTGGTGTAGGCCTCATAGTCGAAGGGCGTGTCGAACAGCGACACCGGCACATAGGCGCCGAGCGGCCCGCCGACCTGCACCGCGCGGACGGGTCGTCCCGAGAGCGTGCCGCCGCCGATGTCATTGACGATTTCGCCGAGCTTCAGGCCGAACGGAACCTCGCACAGTCCGGCGTATTTGACGTTGCCGGCGATCTGCAACGGAATGGTGCCGCGCGAGCGCTCCATGCCGAGCGCGTGATAGGCGGCGCCGCCATCGGCCAGGATCATCGGCGCCGTGGCCATGGACAGCACGTTATTGACGACGGTCGGCTTGCCGAACAGACCGACATGCGCCGGCAGCGGCGGCTTCGCGCGCACGATGCCGCGCTTGCCCTCCAGGCTTTCGAGCAGCGAGGTCTCCTCGCCGCAGACATAGGCGCCGGCGCCCATGCGCAGCTCGATGTCGAAGGAGAGGTTGTAGCCGCGCACATTCTTGCCCAACGCCCCGGCGGCGCGGGCTGCGATCAGCGCCTCCTCGATGATTTCCGCGGCGATCGGATATTCGGCGCGCAGATAGATATAGCCCTTGTCGGCGCCGATGGCGAAGGCGCAAATGGTCATGCCCTCGATCAGTGAGAGTGGGTCGCCCTCCATGATCATGCGGTCGGCGAAGGTGCCGCTATCGCCCTCGTCGGCGTTGACCACGACATATTTTTTCCCCGCCGGGCAGTCCGCGACGGTCTTCCATTTGATGCCGGTCGGGAATCCCGCGCCGCCGCGGCCGCGAAGGCCGGAGGCGGCGATCTCGGCGACGGTCGCCTCGGGACCGATCGAAAAGGCCCGGTCGAGACCCTTATAACCGCCATGGGCGGTATATTCGGCGAAGGACACCGGGTCGATGACGCCGCAGCGCTGGAAAGTCACCCGGCGCTGGCGGGCGAAATAGGGATGCGCCTCGACCTTGCCGATGGACAGCGGATGCGCGCCGCCGGCGAGGAATCCCGCCTCGAACAACGAGGCCACGTCGGAGGGCTTCACCGGACCATAGCCGACGCGGCCGGCGGGCGTCTCCACCTCGACCAGCGGCTCGAGCCAAAGCATGCCGCGCGAGCCGTTGCGAACGATTTCGACGTCGAGGCCGCGCGCGGCGATTTCCTTTTGGACCGCGGCGAGAACCCGCTTCGCGCCCATGGCGAGCGCGGCCATGTCGCGGGGGATATATATCTTGGTCATGCGCTTTTCGCCTCTTCCGCGAGCTCGTCGAGCCGCACCCCATCGACCCGGCCGATGGGCTCCTTGTCATACATAGCGGAAGGGCTATGTGAACAAAGTCCTAGACAGTAGATGGCCTCCACGGTCAAGGCGCCGTCCGGCGTCGTCTCGCCCCAGTCGAGCTTGAGGCGGGCGAGGAAATCCCGCGCCATCTTCTCGGCGCCCATGGACTGGCAAGATTCGGCCCGGCAGATTTTCAGCACATGGCGCCCCTGCGGCTCGCGTTTGAAGTCGTGATAAAACGTCACCACGCCATGCATCTCGGCGCGCGAAATATTCAGCGCCTCCGCGAGTTGCGGCACGGCGGCCTCCGGCACGTGGCCGAATTCGTGTTGAAGGGCGTGAAGAATTGGGAGGGCTGGGCCTTCCAGGCCAAGATGGGCGGCGATGATCTCTCGCGCCCGCTCGGCGTCCCAAGGTGCGGCTACAGACATTTCATTCCCTTGCGATCTTGTGCTTGACGGTTGTTAAATGTCCGCCATTTTCTCCTATTTAATTATACGCTGCCGCAAAACCGCGCCGCGATCAATAGTCTCCTTTCGTGGAGCGATAGGCGTGATCTATCATGTCACGAGTTCCTTGCTCTCGGCGAGCTTCCTCGCCTCGGCGACCAGCGCCGCCACCATTGGGATCACGGGATCTCGGAGGGGCACGACAAGGCCGATTTCATGCACCACCTCGGGTTCGACGATCGGTATCGCCCGCACGGGTTCCTCGACCCCGAGCGTGGCGGCCAGCTTTTCCGGCATGATGGTCGCCCAGTGGCCGGCCCTCACATGGTCGTACAGCAAAATGACCGAATCCGACTCCAGCGTCGTTAGCGGCGCGCCCCCGGCCTCTCGCATCAGCGCGTCGACGATGCGGCGATTTTGCATGTCGGGCGTAAGCAGGCAGAGCGGAATTTGGGCAACGTCGGACCAGGTGACGCTATCACGGTCGCCAAGCGGATTGCCGGCGACGGTCAGCAGACAGTAGCGCTCCGCGCATAGCGGAACGGTCCGCACCCGGCCCAGCGGCTCATTGTCCAGATAGGTGAGACCCGCGTCTATATCGAGATTGTCCAGCATCGCCAGAATTTCGCTCGAGGGCGCCGACAACACCTTGAAACGCACGCTGGGGTGCTTTTCCAGAAAGGGCGCGGTCAGCGCCGAAACGATCCCGATGGCGGTGGGAATCACGGCTATTTTCAGTTGGCCGGAGAGTCCTTCGCGTAACGTGCGCACCTCGATCCGCATGGCGCGCGTGTCGGAGACGATGCGCTTCGCCCAGATCAGCACGTGCTCGCCTTCCCTGGTGAGCCCGTGGAAACGCGACGAACGGTTGACCAGCAGCACGCCGAGCATATCCTCGAGCTGCTTTATCCCGGCCGAGAGGGTCGGTTGCGTCACGCCGCAGATTTCCGCCGCCCTGGAGAAACTATGCTCCTTGGCGACCGTGATAAAAAATTCCAGTTTGTCTAGCACCTGACCCGAAGCCCCGCCGCGCTCGCGCGCATGGAGGCAGAATAGCACGTCGCGCCCCCCTCCAAAGCGCCAAAAACTCGGCACGGGACCAGAGGCGCCGTCACGTTGCAGGTCGTTCCGAGTTTTTGGATAAATTGGTGGGCATGAGCAAACTTCGCAACTCCCCTTATCGTGGTCATCGCTTCCCGGCCGAGGTCATGCGGTTTTCGCAAAAGTGGACGCTGGTTTTGCCTTCCGAAGGGATGGAAAAACAAAGGAATCTAGGACATTCCGGTTTAGATTGAACCGGAAAGCTTGTCCTATGTCTTTTCGGCGAGTAATTAATACGCTCCGCTTAAGTTAATGCGCGCTGCCGCCAATCGCGATTAGGCGCTTGATTTCTGGCACGCAGGATCCGCAATTGGTTCCAGCGCGCAGTTTCTCCCCGATCGCCGCCGGGCTTGCGCAACCTCCCGCGATCGCCGCTTCGATCGCCTTCGCGCCGACGCCGAAACAGGCGCAAATCACGGGGCCACAATCCGCCGCTCCGTCGCGAGAACGACCCGACAAGAGGCTTGCGCGCTGGGGCGCGGTGATGGAATCCTGGTGGAAGACTTTAAGCGTAGCCTCCCAACCGGGATCTGGATCGGGGCCAATGAACACCATGCATTCGAGCCGGTCGCCGTCAAACGCCGCCGCCCGAAAAATTCCGCGCGCGTCATCGACATATTCGACGACGTCTTCACGCGAGAACCCATCCGTCAGAAAGTCGCGCCAACTCGGAGCGGCCGCGTTGCTTGCGATCTTGTAACCCCACCCGCCGGGGATCGCGACGCGCGCCCACCAGTCGTCTTGCGGCGGAATCACTGTTCGTCGCGAGAGAAGGAAGCCGTTCGATGAAAAGGCGCAAGGAGTGAGCGCCACCGGCGTCGCCTTGGTTTCGGGCTGACCAGAAATTGGATCGGTGAAAGGCGCGACCAGCGCGCCTATTCGCGCGTTCGACGAAGTTGCGTCGGTCCAATGAATCGGCGCGAAAACAAGGCCGCGTGGTTGGCGGTCCGTGACGATCACGCGCAGCACGCACGCGCCCCACTCTGTCGAGACTCGCGCGAAGTCACCATGCGTCAGGCTAAACAGTCGCGCGTCGGCGCCATTGATCTCAATAAAAGGTTCGGGCAAATGGCGCGCGAGCCTTGGGCTCGATCCCGTGCGCGTCATGGTGTGCCACTGGTCGCGCACGCGCCCCGTGTTAAGTCGAAGCGGGTAGAGTCTCGAGGTCTTGGTCTTCAACGCGGGCGCTTCCGGCGCGACGAAGCGGGCGCGTCGGTCCGGCGTGAAGAACTCGCCGTCGCCGAACAGTCGCGCGCGGCCTTTGCTCTCGCGCACGCGGATCGGCCATTGCGTTGGCTCTAAAGCGTCGTAGACCTCGTCCGAGAGACCGGCAACGCCGCCCAGATCGAAGTCACGCGAACCGTCATTTTCGAAAGCCGACAGCGCCGCGTGTTCGCGAAACACATCGGCGACTAGCGGGAAGTCGAATCCCGAAAAACCCATGCGCTCGCCGACCTGCGAAAAAATGAGCCAATCGGCGCGCGCCTCTCCGGGAGCTGGCGCAAAAGCGCGCTGGCGCGAAATGCGTCGTTCGGAATTCGTCACCGTGCCGTCCTTTTCACCCCAGGCCTGGGCGGGAAGCAGCACATGCGGCCGCGCATTGATCGTGTCGTTCGAGAGCACATTGTCCGAGACGACAAACAGCTCGAGCTTTCCGAGCGCGGCGCGGGCCGCATCGGCGTTGGGCAGAGACGCCGCCGGATTAGTCCCGATCACCCACAGCGCCTTTATTTCACCGCGCGCCACGGCGTCGAACATTTGCACTGCCTTGTGACCTTCGTGCGCCGCCATCCTCGGCGCGTTCCAGAAGCGGCGCACGCGATCGACGCTCTCGGGCTCGAAACCCATGTGCGCCGCGAGTTGGTTGGCGAGACCGCCAACCTCGCGTCCACCCATGGCGTTGGGCTGGCCGGTCAGTGAGAATGGCGAAGCGCCGGGTTTGCCGATGCGCCCCGTCGCCAAATGGCAATTGATGATGGCATTGACCTTGTCGGTTCCCTGCGCCGATTGATTGACGCCCTGTGAGAAACAGGTGATCGTGCTCGGCGTCGCGGCGAACATCTCGAAGAAGACGGCGATGTCGCATTCGCGCAATCCGGTGATCGCCGCCGTCGCCGCGATCGACGGCGTTAGGGCCCGCGCGCGGGCGACGGTTTCATCGAATCCCGCGGTGTGACGGCGAACGAAATCCTGATCGAGCGCCCCAGACCTGGCGAGATGCACAAGCAGGCCGCAGAACAGCGCTTGATCCATCCCTGGCGCGATCCCAAGAAATAGGTCGGCCTCCTCGGACGTCGCGGTCTTGCGCGGATCAATGACAACGATCTTCGCTCCACGCCCCTGTTTGTTGCGGAGCATGCGTTGATAAAGGATCGGGTGACACCAAGCGGCGTTGGAGCCGACAAGCACGATCAAATCCGCGCAATCGAGATCCTCGTAACAGCCCGGCACGGTGTCGAAGCCGAAGGCGCGGCGCTGGCCCGCGACCGTCGAGGCCATGCACAACCGAGAATTAGTATCGACGTTGGAAGAACCGATAAATCCCTTCATCAGCTTGTTCGCGACGTAATAATCTTCAGTCAACAATTGCCCGGAAAGATAGATGGCGACAGCGTTTGGGCCGTCGCGCGCGATGATCCGCGCGAACTCGCGCGCCACCCTGTCCAGCGCCTCGTCCCAACTCGCGCGGTGAAACCTGCCCTCGGCGTCACGCATCATCGGATGCAGCAGCCGCCCCTCAAGCGCCAGCGTTTCATCGAGCGCGGAACCCTTTGAGCAGAGCCGTCCGAAATTCGCGGGATGGTTAGGATCGCCAGCAATTTTAGCGCCGCCGGCGCCGTCAGGCGTCGCGAGCACGCCGCAGCCAACGCCGCAGTAAGGGCAAGTGGTCTTCGTCGTCGTGGCGCATTGCGCGGGACTATTATCCCGCGAGCGTTGCGCGACCACTGGAGCCGGCGCCTCGTCGAGCATGGGGTTCCTCAATAGACGTCCTGTTGGAAACGGCCGGTTTTCTTTAGCTCGGCGACGAAGGCGATCGCGGCGTCCGTATCGCGCGCGCCGTGCCGCGCGACGATATCGACGAGCGCTCGCTCCACGTCCTTGGCCATGCGCTTGGCGTCGCCACATACATAAACATGCGCGCCGTCGGCGACCCACGCCCACAGGTCGCGCCCGGCTTCGCGCATACGGTCCTGCACATAGAATTTTTCGGCGCCGTCGCGCGACCAGGCGAGCGATAATCTCGTGAGCAGTCCGCTCGCTTTCATCGCGTCGAATTCATCGGCGTAAAAGAAATCATGCGTCACGCGCTGATGCCCAAAGAACAGCCAGTTCCGCCCGGGCGCCCGCGCCGCGCCGCGCTCTTGCAGGAAAGCCCGAAACGGCGCCACGCCCGTGCCGGGGCCGATCATGATAATCGCGGTGTTGGGATCGCGCGGAAGCGCGAAATTATGCGCTGGCTGCACATAGACCGGCAGCGTCTCGTTCGCCACGATGCGTTCTGACAGGAATGTCGAAGCGACGCCAACTCGCTTGTGCTTGCCGATAATGTAACGCACGGCGTCGACCGTAAGCGATAGTCTTGCCGGCGTCGCCTTGGGCGAAGAGGAGATCGAATAGAGGCGTGGCTGCAACGGTTCGAGCGCTTCGACGAAAGCCTCGGGATGTGGCCGCACGCCGACGAATTTTTGCAATACCGCGAGAACGTCCAGCGTCGCGGCGTCGCCATCCGGGTCTTCTCCATGCGCGAGCCGCCGCGCCTTCTCCCGCTTTTCGCCGCCCGTGAGGAACGAGATGAGATCGAACAGCGCGTCGGGCGCCGCTCCCAGCGAAACATCGGTTCTCAGAACGTCGCGCAACGTCTTGTCGCGAACCCGAGTGATGTGGGAAGCGCCGAGCATCGCGATAATCTGATCGACGAGGCCAAGCTCGTTTTTGGGGAAGACTCCAAAGGAATCGCCCGGCGTGTAGTTTAGACCGCTATGCGTCAGATCGAACTCCACATGCCAAGTCTCCTTCTCGGACCCTTCCTTATTAAGGCGTCGGCGCGAGACGAACACCGCTTGCGCCGGATTGTCGCGCGAACGGCCCGGCGCCGCGGAAATCTCGGAAGACGCGCCGACGGCCGGCGCGGGTTGTGGTGGCGCGCCGCCCTTGTCCAACTCCTCCGCGAGCGCCTTCAACATGCGCGCGGTGTCCTTGCCGCCGGGCGCGCAAAGATTGAGCCGCGCTTCCTTGCGCGAGGCGATTGCTTCCGCGTAGTCGTTGCAATTGTACCCGCATTGGCCGCAATCCTGCTGCGCCATCGCGGCCATCATGCGCCGGCGCAGAGGGCGGCCTTCCGCCATCGCCATGCGAGCGCCCAGCTCAAGCGTCTGATCGTGCCAGGGCGCTTCGCCATCGTCGCCGCCGCCAAGAATCGCGGCGTACTGCTCGGGGGAGAGAGCCGTGACCATCCCGCCTTCGGGCGACGTAAACCCCGCGAAAAAGCCGTTGAGCCAGGCGCGCTGCTCCGGCGAGAAAGGCGCGGATTCCGGTAGAAGATCGAGCTGGGGCGCCGGTGTTATCTGATTCATGACAGCGTCTCCGCGTCGGCTAAGCGACGAATCGCGTCGATGTCGTTGCGCCGCGCGAACGCGACAAAGGTTTCATCCTTGTCGGCTCGATTGGCGACAAAGGCGCGCAGGATGCGGGCGACAACATGTGGCGCTTCGTCGGCCTTTACGTTCGAATAAAGTTCGCGGGCGATGGCCGCGTCCTCGGCGAACCCGCCGCCAACCAGGATGTTATAGCCCTCGACGGTATCGCCTTCCTCGCCAACCGGCACGCGCGCCCCGATAAGGCCGATGTCGCCGATATAGTGTTGCGCGCAGGAGTGATGACAGCCGGTCAGATGAATATTGATGGGCGTGTCCACCGGCGCCGTTGTTTCGCAAAAACTCGCGATTTCGGCGGCGTGTCGTTTGGTGTCGGCGGCCGCGAAGCGACAGCCGAAGTTTCCCGTGCAGGCGACAAGTCCGGCGCGAAGCGGCGAGACCCGCGTCGCGAGCCCGAGCGCCTCGATGGCGGCGCCAGCTTCGGCGACTCGCGCATCTGGCACGCCGGTGAGCAGGAGGTTTTGCCATACGGTCAGCCTCACGCCGCCGTCGCCGAACTCTTGCGCGATACGCGCAAGGCCGCGAGTTTGCGCTGGCGTGAGCCGCCCCAACGGCAAGGCGACGCCGATCCAGTTGAAACCGGGTTGTTTTTGAGGATGCACGCCAATATGCGCAAGACGATCCTGCCGCGGACGCGGGGCGAGCGCGGACGACGGAGCCCGCGATAACTTGCGACCGAGCTTTTCCTCGACCAGCTCCAGAAACCTCTCGAAGCCGAACGCGTCGAGCACGTATTTCAGCCGCGCATTTGCGCGGTTTGCGCGGTCGCCATGCTCGATAAAGACCCGCAGAATCTTGTCAGCGACCTCGATTGCCTCGCCAGGGGGCACGATGACGCCGGTATCGCGCGCGAAGTCCTTGTGGCCAGTGATTCCGCCGAGAGCCAAGCGGAAATAGACGCCCGGCTCCACCCCGTGCGAGGCGAGCGCCTCCACAGCCTGAAAACCAATGTCGTTTGTGTCTTCCAACGCGCCGACTCGACCGGCGCCGTCGAAAGCGACGTTGAATTTCCGCGGCAAGCCATAGAGCGAACGGTCGTTCAGAACATGATGGTGCATTGCGCGCGCGAAGGGCCGGGTGTCGATGAGCTCCTGTGGATCGACGCCCGCCGTCGGCGTGCCGGTGATGTTGCGAATGTTGTCGGCGCCGGAGCCTTTGCTCCACAATCCAGCGTCTTGGACGCCTTCGATGATCTTGACGGCGTCTTTAGGCTCGATCTCCCGAATTTGAATATTGGCTCGCGTCGTTACATGCAAATAGCCGCCGCCAAAATTCTCGGCGAGATCGGCAAGAGCGGCGAATTGCCAGTGCGATAGCGCGCCGTTGGGAATGCGCAGCCGGCACATGTAGAAATTTTGCGCTGGCGCGACATAGAACAAGCCGTAATAGCGCCAGCGAAAATTGTCCGGCGGCTTGGGCGGTTCATTGCCTTGCGCTTGCGCGACAAGGCGCGGATAGCCGTCGAACGGATGTTCCTCCCGCTTCCATTTCTCCTGGTCGCATAACTTGCCGCCACTGTTCGTGACGCGGTCTTGCGCCTCGAAATGGATGGAGTCCGGGCCAGTCGGTTTCACGCTGACGCGTCGCGGACGCGCGGCGCCAAGGCCCGCGGCGAAGCCTTCGAGGTAACGCTTCTGATCGAGTGTGAAATCGCCGGACATGGTCACGCCGCCTTTCTCACGGAGGCGAGGTCGCCAAACATCAACTCATCGCGAAAGCGCCCGACATCCGCGCCAGTACGGATCAGGTCGAGATAGGACGGCGCGGCGCCCGTGTCTCCGATCAGAACCGCGCCGACGACGCGACCACCATCCAGGACGAGCTTCTTATAGTGCCCCATGCGCGGATCGGCATAGATGATCCGCTCCGCCTTCTCGCCGCCCAAAAAATCTCCGGCGGAAAATACGTTCACCCCGGAAACCTTCAGATTTGTAGCGGTAACGCTGCCGGCGTAGGACGCATCTCGTCCCGCGAGTCGGGAGGCGAGCACCCGCGCTTGTTCATAGGCGGGCTCGACCAGTCCATAACAGACGCCGCGATGCTCGACGCATTCGCCAAGCGCGAAAACGCCATTAATATTCGTTGCAAGACCGTCGTCCACGAGTATGCCTCTGTTAACCCCAACCCCCGCCGCGCGCGCGAGATCGACATTGGGCTTGACGCCGACGGCGAAGACAACCGCATCGGCCTCAAGCATGGTGCCGTTGTGAAATTCGAGGTTTTCGACCGCTCCCTGTCCATGAATTCGCGTCGCGCTGGCGTTCAACAGCACGCGCACGCCCTTTTTCTCAACGAGACGGGCAAGGAGCGCGCCGCCAGCGCCGTCGAGTTGACGCTCCATCAGCCGATCCATGACGTGCACGAGCGTGACCTTGGCGCCGCGCTTGGCGAGGCCGTATGCCGCCTCCAATCCGAGCAGACCGCCGCCGATCACGACAACCTTTTTTCGATCGGCGCCGAGACGCGCCAATTTCTCGATGTCCGAGACATCGCGAAACGTGTGCACTCCAGCAAGCTCCGCGCCGGGGAGGGGTAGCCGCAAGGCGTGAGCTCCGGTCGCGATGACGAGTTTGCTGTAAGGAACGCTTTTTCCGTCCGCCAATTTTACGCTTCGCGCGGCCAGATCAATCGCGCTCGCCTTGCAGCCGTAACGCAAGGTTACGCCATGGCCGCGCCACCACTCCGCGGGCTTCAAGTCGATGTCATTTTGGTCGATGTCGCCCGAAAGCACCGAGGAAAGCAGCACGCGGTTATAGGCAAGACGCGGCTCTTCGCCGATGACCGCAATCGCATAACGCCCGAGCGCCTTCTTCGACAACTCTTCAACGAGGCGCGCGGCGGCCATGCCGTTTCCGATGACGACGAGTGCTTCGCTCATGGGTTATTTCCTCTTGGCGTCTGGCGCATTTTGCACATGGCTCGCTCCTACATCTGATCGTCGGCTCGTTCGAGCCTTGAATCGCCCGCGCGGGGCGCAAAACAAAAAAACGCCGCGTCCTGAGAAAATCCGCGCGGGAATCGCGGTTTCGATCAGGACAGCGGCGTTGCTGTGTTGGCGCTTCTTTGAGCCTGCCAGGGCTGGGGTCGGCGCTGGCGTTTTTATCGTAGCAAGCGCGGCGCCAAGCGCTTGTTAATCCGACTGCCTAGAATAATCAGGTGAAGGCGCCAGGCGCGGCGACCGCTTTGGGCGCCTTGCTGACCATCACGGCGGCGTCCTGCCTAACTTGTAGTCAGAATATGGAAAGCGCGCTGGCGGCTTGCGCCGAGCGTCATCGCCAGAGTCGGTAAATCAGCAGAAGGTTAATCAATGCCAGGACAAGAGCGAGACCGCGCCAAAATGCCGTCGGATTGCGTTCCAACAGCGGACGCGGGCGATTGGAATAGTTGGGATTGGGTCTTTGCAAATCCATCGTCAACGCCGACAATGCCTCGGTGCGTTCGGTTGGCTTCCAATGCGTCGCCTTGGCCAGAGCCGCGTCGAACCAGGGCGGGACGGCGTCGTTGAAATCCGACGCCGACACATATCTAAGCCAGCCTATATCGCGCCTACTCGAAAAGCCGCGACCGTAGGGCAGTTTTCCAGTGAGCATCTCGTACGCGATCACGCCGAGCGAATAAATGTCGGAGCGATCCGTTGGCGCTTCGCCGAGATGATATTCGGGCGCGGTGTAATCGAGCGTGCCGACCAGCCCGGGCTTGTCCGCCGGCGCCGCTGCTTCCTCTAGTCCCGCGACATATACAGAGCCGAAGTCGATAATCTTCGCCGTTCCATGGCGATCGATCATGATATTCTCCGGCTTCAAGTCCCGGTGAATGACCTCCTTGCGATGGAACGCCCGCAGTCCGTTGGCGATCTGGTCGACGATCAGGCGGACGGTCGTCAGATCGGGACGTGGATTGTCGCGCATCCACTGACGCAAGGTTTGGCCCTCGCAGTATTCCGTCACATAATAGAGCGAGCGTGGCGGCCGCCTGGACCGCTTGAGCCCCAGCACATGCGGGCTCGAGACAAGCCGCCCGATCCATTCCTCGCGGGTGAACATCTCGATATATATGGGATCGTCCACAAAATTGATCGACGGAGTCTTCAATACGACGGTGTCGCCGCTCGCCTCGTCCTTCGCAAGGTAGACTTGCGTACGCTTGGAGAGATGCAACTCCCGCAGAATCCGGTAGCCTTCGAAGAGCTGCCCAGGCGTAAGCTCGGGTGGAAAGGGCAGAGCCGACAGCTTCTCGAATTGCGCGGCCTCGTCCAGCTTTCCGGGATCGTCGACGCGCACGATCTGGCAGGTGAGATTATCCGAGCCGCCGTTGGCGAAAGCGGCTTGCACGATCCGCCGTGCGGCGTCGTCGAGCTCCCCGGTCGACGTTCGCAGAATTTCGGAGATTTTGTCATCGCGCAGAAAATCATGCACGCCATCCGTCGTGAAGATCAGCACGTCGCCCGACTCCATCGGCACGGTCCGATAGTCGATTTCAAGGTTCGTATCGATGCCCACCGCGCGCGAAAGATATTCCCGCTCGCGCGAGATTCGAACGCGATGGTCTCGCGTGAGCTGTTCGATCGCGCCGCTCCGCAACAGATAGATTCGCGAATCTCCAGCGTGAAATATGTACGCGGTCGCCGATTTCAGCACGAGCCCCGAGAAAGTGGTGACCATGCCTCGATCCGACAGATGGTTGGCCGCGCCTTGGCCGTGCAGCCAGCGATTGATGGCTGAGAGCACGCGCCCGACAGAGGTTTTGACCGTCCAGGAAGGATGCGTCGCATAATAGTCTTCGAGAAAAGTTTTGACGCAGGTCTCGCTGGCGATCTTGGCCGCCTCGCTCGAACTCATGCCATCGGCGATCGCCATGGCGATGCCCTTGGCTTCAAGCAGGGCGGCGTCGGGAACGACTACGCCATAGGAATCGTCGTTGCGCTCCTTTCGGCCAGCCTCCGAGTGCTGGCCGATGGAGATCGAGGGACCGGCCTTCATGCGTTGTCCTCGACGATTCGTCGCGTGGCGCTCACGCCACGTCTATCATGGTCACGGAACCGTCCGGCATGATTTCGGAAATCTGACCCTTCGGCTCCTCGATGAAGAAAAAGATCAGGAGGAAACCCAGACCAGCCGCGATGGCGCCGGAGAGGAAGAAGACATGCGGCGTTACGAAGGAATAGAAGGTGAGAAAGAGCACGCCGCCGACATTGCCAAAGGCGCCGACGATGCCGGCGATTTGCCCGGTGAGCCGGCGCTTGATGAGCGGCAGCATGGCGTATACCGCGCCATTGCCGGCATTCACGAACAGCGAGCAGCAAAATGTCGCCGCCACGGCGAAAGCGACGCCAGTGGCGGCTCCGATGAAGCTCATCGCAAAATAGCCCGACGCCGCTCCCGCCATGGCGACGAGCATTACGGGTCGGCGGCCAAAGCGGTCGCTGAGCCAGCCGCCCGCCGGCCTCGCGAAAAAGGTCGTCGAGCCGAAGCTCGCGCCGACAAATCCCGCGTCGGCCAAAGAGAGGTTGAATGTATCCTTGAACAGCAAGGGCAGAACCGAAACCACCGCCAGTTCGGAGCCGAAGGTGACGAAATAGGCGACGCTCAACACCACCACTTGTCGGAACTTGTAACGATGTATTTCCGGAACGATTTCCCCGCGCATGACGGGAGCGTTGATGCGCCACATATCATAAAGCTGATAGGCGTAAAGCGACGCGAGACCGGCGTATATCGAATTGGTCAGGGCCGGCGACAACATATCGAGGCCAAAGGGACCGAGCTTCCATGCCAGCAAGGCCAGGGCGAGTGCGAGCGGCGCTTGAAGAATCGCGTAGAGAATGAAGTCGCCTCTGCTCGTCACCTCCATCGAGCCCGTCTTCTTCGGCTTGAAATAGGTCGAGCCCTTCGGCGTGTCGCTTGTTGCGAGATAATAGACTCCGGCATAGGCGATTGAGATCGCGCCCGTGAGAATGATCGCCCAGCGCCAGCCGTCGGGACCACCAACCCAAGCGGCGACGCTCGGCAAGGCGACCGCGGCCGCGGCCGAACCGAAATTGCCGAAGCCCGCATAGATTCCTTGAGCAAAGCCGGCCTGCTTGGCCGGGAACCATTCGCCGATCATGCGAATGCCGACGACGAATCCCGCGCCGACGAAAGCGAGCAGGAAGCGCGCGATCGCCAGCGTTTGAAAGCTTTGGGCGAGTCCAAAGAAGATGCAAAGGCCGCCCGAAATCGCCAGCAACAATGCGAATAGAAGCCGCGGCCCCAGTTTGTCGACCAGCATGCCGCAGACGATGCGCGCCGGAATTGTCAACGCGACGTTGAGAATGAGCAAGGCGGACACTTGGGCGTCGGTTAGATGCAGCGAGGCGCGAATCGCCGCCATGAGCGGCGCGTGGTTGAACCACACGAAAAAGCTTACGAAGAATGCGAGCCACGTCAGATGCAGGATCTTGATGCGGGGCTCGAGACGAAAAAGATTCAGGGCGCCGGGCGATGGCTCGGTCATGAGGGCTCCAATTCGAGCTATGTTTGGGGGAGGCTGGACGACGCGCGCGCCGTTGGTTGACGTGGTCCAGTGCGTGATTCGGAGCAATCGACGTGCCATGCTTGAAGCGACGCTTATGCGCGGCGAGCATCACGGCCCCAAAAGACGATGCGTTCGCGAGGCCACTGCGGGTGTTCAAAGGAACGGCCGCGCCAATTCGAGTCCCGAAACAAAAATTTGTTTCGCTCCGAAAGAGCGCTTTTCAATGAGCAGATCGCTCACGTACTATGCAAGGCATCCGCTAAAATAAGCAGCCATCGTTGCGCGCGACAACATGGTTGAGTTTGCAACATAGTGATTTCTTGACTTTCCCCAACACCACGCGCCTTGGCCCCGCTTTTGCTCCGATTTGCGCGAAACGCCCAATGAAGGGCCGAGCAGCAACGCCGCTGTTCCGATAGAGCCGCGCTCTTTTCGCGCTCTATCGGAACAGCGGCTTTTTTTCGTGGCCGCGTTCGCCGATGCGCGGTCGTGGCGGCAACAAGAGAAAGTGAGAACAATGAGAAAAGCGCGCAACGGGAGTTCGCGACGATTTTCCGCGACTTCGCGAAAAGCTCTTGCGCTCGCCGCCGCGATCTATTCGCTTGGCGTCGGCACGGCCAGCGCCGCCGATCTGTCCGTCGCGCCGCCACCGCCTCCCACGGACGCTCCGCCGCCGCTTCCGCCGGCTCCGCTCGGGGTTTTCGGCGCCGACATGCCCGCGGCTGGAAGGTTGACCTTCTCCGTCGGCGCGCAGTTCTCGAATCTTTCGCACTCTGTGCTCGGGACACAGGGAATCTCGTCGCAACAAATCGCGGCGACCGTCCCGTGGTATTGGAATCCGGCCACGTCAAAGCTACGCTTAATCCCGCAGAACATCGCTATCGCGTCACAAGGAGTCTCGCTCGCCTATGGCGTCACCAAGGATATCTCGATTGTCGTGGCCACCGGCATGATCGAGAAAAACATCGATATGTTGACCTTCAAGGGTGCGTCCGGCATCACCCCGCTTGGGATGAGCTTTAGCGGGACGGAGGGCATGACGGATTCCATATTGGCGGGAATCTGGCGCGTCTATCAGGATCCGATTAATCGCATCCAGATCAATCTGGGGATGTCCTTCCCAACCGGCGGCACCGACAACACCTTCACCTTGCTCCAGCCGAATGGAACCTACGCGACAAGCCGAGCCTTCTATTCAATGCAGCCGGGATCTGGCACCTTCGACCTTATGCCCGGGATCGTCTATGCTGGCGCGCTTGAGCGATGGTCCTGGGGGCTCTCCTACCGCGCTCGCCTTCCTCTCGGTGTGAATCCGGAGGGTTGGATGTATGGCGATTTGCATGAGTTCAGCGGTTGGGGCGGCTATAGTTGGACGCCAAGCCTTACAACCACCATTCGTGTCAGCGGAAGCCTGCAAGGCCCAATCATTGGCGCGGATCCTCTGGTCGTTGGAAAGGCGCCGGCCGCCAATCCAACTTTCTACGGTGGTCAGCGCATCGAAATCTTTGGGGGTGCGACGATCAGCGGAAAGTGCATCGGGGTCGACGCTTTTTCAGCGTCGGTTGAAGCGGGAATTCCCGTTTATCAGGATCTCAATGGTCCACTGCTCTCGAAAAACTGGCAAGCCTCGGTCGTCCTGCGCTGGAAGATTTGAGGAACGCGGCGTCGAACCAAGTTTCGGCGTCACGGCAACAATCATCCGCGTGATGGGCGCGGTGCGTTTAGGTTTCCATGAAACCTAAACGCGAATATACGTCGCGGCGCGCCTCGCCGCGCGCGCGCATTTTAACAACGTCGTCGCGCCAAAGTCGGCTTTGCGCGCATCGTGGGATTCGACCTGTTGAAAATTGTCATCGTCGACGAGAGTTCGATCCGCGCCGCCATTCTCGAAGAGGGGCTGCGCGAGGCCGGCTTCATGGCGGTCGAACGCCTGAGCGACATGAACAATCTGCTGATGCGCATTCACGCCATCGACCCGGACGTGATCCTCATTGACCTCGAAAATCCGTCCCGCGATACGCTTGAACAGATGTTTCAGGTGAGCCGCATCGTGCGGCGTCCAGTCGCGATGTTCGTCGACCAGAGCGATACCGCGTCGATCCAAGCCTCCGTTGACGCCGGTGTTTCCGCCTATATCGTCGACGGCTTAAAAAAGGAGCGGATCAAATCGATACTTGATTTATGCGTTTCCCGATTCAATGCTTTCTCCAAACTTCAAAGCGAACTTGAGCGCGCGAAAACAGACTTGGAAGATCGCAAAACGCTGGATCGCGCGAAAGGCATTTTGATGAAAAACAAGGGTCTCACCGAGGATGAAGCCTATCGGTTGATGCGAAGCGCCGCGATGCGTGAGAAGAAGAAAATCGCGGACATCGCGGCCGCCATCATCACCGCGGCAGAGCTTCTGAAATGACCAAGACGCTCAAATCCGTACGGATCGGATTTATTCCGCTCGTGGACGCGGCGGCGCTGTTTGTCGTCGTCGACAAGGGCTTCGCCGTCGTCGAGGGCCTCGACATCCAGTTGGCGCGCGAAGTCTCCTGGTCGAACGTGCGCGACAAGCTCAACATCGGGCTGTTCGACGCCGCGCATTTATTGGCGCCGATGGCGATCGCCTCCAGCCTTGGGCTCGGTTGCGCCAAGGTTCCGATCATCACGCCCTTCACTCTCGCGGTGAACGGAAACGCCATTACCGTGTCGCCCACGCTTTACGCTGATTTGCAAACCGTCGCCGATGGCGATCTTGTCGATCCCGTTTCGAGCGCGCGCGCGCTGGCCCGCGTCGTGCGGCAACGCAAGGAGAGCGGCGCCGAACTGATGACTTTCGGCATGACCTTTCCATTCTCTTCCCATAATTATCTATTACGCTACTGGATGGCGTCTGGCGGCGTCGATCCTGACGAGGATGTGCGACTGATCGTGCTGCCGCCGCCCTACATGGTCGAGAGTCTCGCGAAAAAGCAGGTAGATGGATTTTGTGTCGGCGCGCCTTGGAACTCGATCGCGGTCGACGCGGGCCTTGGGCGAATCCTTCACTTCGGGGTGCACATTTGCGCGAACGCTCCCGAAAAAGTGCTGGCGCTACGCGAAAGCGTCGCGCGCATGGAGCCGGAAACGGTGGCGGCGCTAACGCGGGCGCTGGCGAGGGCCGCGGATTTCGTGGCCGCGCCCGAAAACCGGCGGGAAGTCGCATCGATCCTGGCGAGGCCCGATCGCGTTGGAGTCGAAGCCGAGCTAATCCTTCGCACGCTGGATGGACGGTTGAAGGTCGCGTCGGACGGCTGCGTGCGAGAGAATCCGAACTATCTGCTAATCGGTCGAGACTCGGCCAGCCGCCCCGACCCGACGCAGGCGGCGTGGCTTTACGCACAAATGCTGCGTTGGGGACAAGCGCGGCACATGGCCGAGTCGCTGGCGGCGGCAAAGCGAACATATCGCCCGGATCTCTACGACTCCGCTCTGGGAATCCACGAAGTCGCCGCGGCGCCTCCGGCGGTCGGCGCGTTTTCCGGCCCGCCTTTCGACGATTCCGACATTGCCGCATATCTCGCGAAGTTTGAGATTGGGCGCCAAATTTATTAAGGCTGGCCACCAGTGAAAAGCACCAATATCCGCGCCTCAAGTCCATTTATCTCGCCAAAAGCGTCCGACAAACGTTGATGACGCGCGAAAGCGGAATATCTATGCGCTTTGCGAACCGGGTCCTTTGGCCTCGCGCTGGCGAACATGCGCTTCGACGATCGCCTGAATCATCGGACCGAAGCGATCATTAAGTTCGGCGCAGCGTGTCGAACTGATGAGTTCTACGCCCTTGCGCTCGCTGCGGATCAGCCCTGCTTCCCGCAGAATTCGGAAATGCTGGGAAAGCGTGGATTTTGGAAGTTGGCCCTCCTTGACGTGGACGAAGGCCGAGCAGTTCTTCGCGCATTCGGAAGTGGCGAGCTGTCCAAATATTTCAAGGCGGATCGGGTCCGACAGCGCATGGAGAATGCCCTGCACGGTGATTTCATCCAGTTGGGGGTGCGGCAGCGGTCTCATCATTGAATTATCGCACACATTGACAAATCGCGCATTAGTTCGGTATTATCGAACTATGGAACTATGCCGCGCGCCGAGCGCCGCGGCTCCCAATGGAGATTGATATGGGCAAGCTATCCGGGAAGATCGCGATCGTGACGGGCGGCAATAGCGGCATCGGTCTCGCCACCGCGAAGCTTTTCGCCGCCGAAGGAGCGCGGGTGGTAATGACCGGCCGCCGCGAAGCTGAACTCGAGGCAGCCGTCTCGGAGATCGGCCATGGAGCTTTGGGGATTCGCGGCGACGTGTCGAAACTCGCCGATCTCGACAAGCTCTACGTCGAGGTCAAACAGAAATTCGGCCGGATCGATGTCCTGTTCGCCAATGCCGGAATAGCCGAAGTCGCTCCGCTCGAGGCGGTCACGGAGGCGCATTTCGACAAGCTATTCGACATCAATGTCAAAGGCCTGTTGTTCACCGTGCAAAAGGCGCTGCCGCTGATCGTCGACGGCGGATCGATCATCCTCAATTCGTCCGTCGCGAACACGACCGGCACGGCCGCTTTCGGCGTTTATTCGGCGACGAAGGCCGCCGTGCGTTCCTTCGCGCGAACCTGGACGTCCGAATTGAAGGACCGCAAGATTCGGGTCAACGCCATCAGCCCCGGACCCATCGAGACGCCCATCTTCGGAAAGATGGGCCTGCCCGATCAACAGATCGAAGAGTTTGGCGCGAATATCTCCGCGCGGATCCCGCTCGGCCGGTTCGGCAGGGCTGACGAAATCGCCAAGGCGGCGCTGTTCCTGGCGTCGGACGATGCGAGCTATGTCGCCGGCGTCGATCTCTACGTCGATGGCGGCATGGTCGGCGTTTGATCTCCCGGCCTTGCCCCCGGGAGCGCTCGGCGGCCCTGGGGAACATTTCGACCGCTCAATAGACCCGACTCCCTCGGCGACATCGCCGAGGCGACGCGCATGCGCGCAACTCAAGGGCGAACCCATGTCATATTCGATGTCTCGCGCTTCTCTGCCGGCCTTCAGATTCGGCCTCTCCGCCTTGTCGTCGCTCCTTGACAAGGCCTCGGCGTTTTGCGCCGCAAGGAACATCGACGCCGCCGTCATTCTACAGTCGCGCCTGGCTCCTGACATGTTCGCCTTCGTTCGGCAGGTGCAACTGGCGACGGACCAGGCGAAGAATGGGGCCGCGCGCCTCGTCGGCGTCGAACCTCCTCGTTACGAGGACAACGAGACGACCATCGAGCAACTCAAGACCCGTATCGAAGCCACGATCGACTACCTCGAGACGCTCGACCCCGTTCGGATCGACGCCTCCGAACATCGTGAGATCATATTTCCTCTAGGGCCGAGCACCAAGGGAAGCATGAAAGGCGATGATTACATCGCCCAATTCGTGCTGCCAAACTTCTATTTTCATCTCTCCACCGCCTATGCGATCCTTCGTCATTGCGGTGTGGAAATTGGCAAGCGGGACTTTCTTGGAGCGATATCGGTGACGCCGGTTTCTTGACGGGCGTCTCACCTTCGTCAGGCCCGGGAAAAATCCGCATTGCGCCGGACGGTTGGCGGGGCGAGCGCGGGCGCGTGGGCGACACGGCGCGCGGTCATCCTCCGCGCACCATGCCAAGGAACTCCTCACGCGTGCGGGCGTCATCACGGATCACGCCGAGCAGACGGCTGGTGATTAATGTCGACCCGAGCGTGTTCACGCCGCGCAACGTCATGCAACTGTGCTCGGCCTCGATCACCACGCCGACGCCATGCGGCGCGAGAATCTCCTGAATGGCTTCGGCGATCTCGGCGGTAAGTTTTTCCTGGATTTGCAGCCGGCGGGCGAATCCGTGCACCACCCGCGCCAGTTTGGAGATGCCCACCACGCGGTTCGTCGGCAGGTACCCCACATGCGCGCGACCGATCACCGGGAGCATGTGATGCTCACAAAAACTGACCACACGGATGTTTCTCAGCACCACCAGTTCGTCGTAACCGCCGACTTCCTCGAAGGTGCGCTTTAGGTACTCGCGGGGATCGTCGACGTAGCCGGCGAAAAGCTCCCGATAGGATCGCGCGACCCGGCTCGGCGTATCGATCAGGCCTTCGCGGCTGGGATCGTCGCCCGCCCATTCGATGAGAACCCTGACGGCCGCTTCGGCGTCGCTCTGGGTCGGTTTCGCCATCTCCATGCCTCCAGAGTTCTTCGTCGAGCCCCGCCGATCACCAAGTCAATCGTAAGGCCATGGGATGAGCCGCGCAACCGAGCCGATATTTAACCCGACGGATTTCAATGGCCGCCTTATGTTCGGTGTCGTAGTCTTCGCTCACCGCCGTGTTGGCGTCGTGCTTGTCGATCGTGATTTTCTTGGCGGCGCCATGATGACCGGTCAGTTGCTAGTTCAAATCAAAGGATCAGGCCCTATTTTTATGAAGTCCGGCCTTGACGCCGAATCGCCACCCAGTGCTCCGACACGTGAAGCCGTCCAATGTTCAAAGCTCTCTTCCACAAGATCGGAACCGCGGTCACTAATTACCTCATGCAAGAAGTCGAAAGCAGTCCGGCGTTGACACTGAATGACTTTGCGGCTCTAGAGCAAGTCTTGCGACCCAGCGACGTCATATTGATCGAGGGCGGCTCGCGTATTTCGGGGCACATGTCGTGCGCGAAATTCTGCATGTGCGTAATTCAGCGCTCTACGTGCCTCGCGACTTCAGGGCTGTTTAGTCCGCTTATTTTCTGGTGGCTCTGGGATTCCTTCCGGCGCGAATGTGTGAATCTATCAGCGACAGCCCGAATCGGAGGTTGTCGTCATGCGAACGCCGCTGCTGGAGAT
>Ga0182012_10001679_pt1 | contig 24100 bp, 17 predicted proteins | sample 612S2SmetaG_FD_120486 | JGI IMG/M metagenome (GOLD analysis project Ga0182012, IMG submission 120486) | Permafrost microbial communities from Stordalen Mire, Sweden - 612S2S metaG | ecosystem: Environmental > Terrestrial > Soil > Wetlands > Permafrost | place: Sweden: Stordalen | collected... | reverse complement strand
CGCCAACCCGCAGGCGATCACACTGTTCGTCAGCATTTTCGGATCGGTGCTGGGGCCGATGTTCGGGGTGATCGTCGCCGATTATTACCTGGTGAAGCGGCAGCAGATCGATGTGAGGGAACTTTACACGCTGTCGCCAGATGGGGCGTTCGCCTATGAGGGCGGCTGGAACCGCAAGGCGGTGCTGGCGCTGGCCGGATCGGGGGCGCTGTCGATCGGGCTGGCGCTGCTGGGCGCATACGGGCTGATGTTCAACGTGGGTGACTGGGGTTGGCTGATTGGGGCGGCGGCCGGGGCGCTGCTGTACCGGGGATTGTCGGCTTCGGTCGGATCGCCGGTGGCGCTGGGCGCCGGGGAGTGATTTTAACGGTGTTGTGACTGTTCGGGGGCAAGTTTCAAAATCGTCACATTGACGTCCATGATATGGTAATATATCTCTTTTTTCGTATCAATCGTGGGAGTCGGATCGGATGACGCGGAACCAGTTGCTCGGTCTGGCCGGTGCGTTTTGCCTTGCCCTTTCGCCGTTTCCAGCCAGCGCCTATTCCGCGCTTTACGTGTTTGGCGACAGCCTGTCCGACGCGGGCAACGTATACTTGGGGACAGGCGGGGCAGAGCCGGCGTCGCCGCCGTATTACAATGGCGAGTTCTCCAACGGGCCGATCTGGATCGAGGATCTGTCGGAGAAACTGGGCCTGGGTCCGGCGGTGCCGTCGTTGGCCGGCGGGACTGATTACGCGTTTGGCGGCGCCACGACCGGTTATGCGGCGACCAACTCATCGCCCTCGCTGGTGCCGAGCCTGGCGGCGCAGGTGATCGGGTTCGTGCAGGGAGCCGGGGGGACGGTGCCGTCCTCTGGGCTGTATTCGGTGTGGATCGGGTCGAACGACATTTTCAACATCATCAACAGCGGCGTGCCGGTGGGCACAGCGGTGGGCGAGGCGCAGGGGGCGGCGCTGGTGGAGGCGCAGGCGATCCTGCTGCTGGCGGAATCGGGGGCGACGCATTTCCTGGTGCCGCTGGTGGGCGATCTGGGGGTGACGCCGACGCTGAACGGCTCGCCCGCGGCGGCGCAGGCCGGAACGGACTTGTCATATATCTATGACATCGCGCTGGAGAGCGATCTGTCGGGCTTCCTGGGCGGCGTGCCCGGCATCAGTGTCTCGGTTCTGGACACGTTCAGCCTGCTTGACGCGGCAGTGCTGGACCCGGCGGCGTTCGGGCTGAGCAATGTCAGCAACGCCTGCTATGTGGGGCCCTACACCGGCGGCGGGACGACCTGTGCGACGCCCGATCAGTATCTGTTCTGGGATCAGTTGCACCCGAGTGCGACTGGGCAGGCGCTGGTGGCGCAGTTGGCGTTCAATGCGGTGCCGGAACCGGCCACGCTTGCCCTGCTGGGCGTTGGCGTCGCCGGGATCGGTGCGCTACGCCGCAGGCGGGGTTAGCTCAGGTCCGGGCTTGGGCGCGCACATGCTGGACAGGGGCGCATCGGTGGGTGCGATCAACAGGGTGCGCCGGGCGTCGAGGCGGTGGGGGGCGGGTCGTTTTCTAGGTCGGAGGCGGAACAACTGCTTCACCGGGCTGCAATATGCCGAACGGGAGCAAGGTTGCAGCCGCACTGGCGCCCCGTGGAACACCGGTCATCGATGCCGGCCTGCTCCGGTTCGCCGCGGGTGACGATGTGCCACCGGCGGAACGGTCCGAGCGTGGCGACGCGGTTGCCAGTCTTGACGAAGCGGTCGCGACGTTGGAGACCAGATTGCTGCGCGATGCTCTGGCCGCGGCCAATGGCAATCAGTCAGAGGCGGCGCGGCGCCTTGGTATTTCACGGGTCGGACTGATCAAGAAACGTGCGCGTCTCGGATTAAGCCTGCCGCGCGACTGAGTCCGTCGCTTCGCTGCCTGACGGCAACGCCGCTTTCAGTGCGGCAGCTCCAGCGTCGCCACCGTGCCATCCTCGCCATCCATGAGCAAGGACCCGCCATGCCGGTCGGCGAAGCCCCGAGCCAGCGCCAGCCCTTCGCCCGACCGCGGCGAGCCGCTGAAGCCCCAGCCATTGTCCAGCACCGTCAGTGTCGTGCAATCCTCATCCGACACCAGCCGAACCGAGATCCGCCCGTTCGGACGGTCCTTCATCCCATGCTTGACCGCATTGCCGACGAGTTCATGCGCGCTGCGCAGCACCGCGTCGCGCAGCCCGGAGGGGCATGACCCGCGGATCGAAACCCCAACCCGGATGACCTGGTCGGCGTCCCGCATCATATCCACCACCGCCCCCGACAGGTGCCGCAGCCGCTCGGCCATCGATCCGGGCGCGCCGGTCAGGCCGAACAGGGCGTTTGAAATCGTTGCCGACAGGCAGATCCGGTACTCCAACTCCTGAACGATCTTTTCGCCTTGCGGCGTGTCGCTGAGCCCGGGCGCACCGGCGATCAAGGCCAGAATCCGCTGCAGCGTGTTCTTGGTGTGATGGCGCAACTGCCGCAGATCGATCTCGGTGCCCGCGCCGTCCGCCTCGTCTTCCATCCGATCCAGCGTATCGGCCGCGCCGCTGAAAGCGGGGAGGCGCCGCTCGCTCACCATATGGCGTCGAGCGCTGGGCGTGGAGGCGGCGACGAAAGACATCTGAAGAGCCCCTTGGTTTAGATGCGCCGTCGGCGGTGGTTCCCGACCGTAGACAATGAAGCCTTAAGACAAGGTTAAGTGTGGCGTCCTGGTATGGGACGAAGCGTATGTGGGAAAGTTTCCCACGTCAATCGATTTTTGTCGTCTTGTGGGTGTTTTTCCCACATAAGACTGTGCTACGCCGTATCAAGCAAGGAAGCCGCAGTCCGCTATGCCGCCTGCCGACCGCCCCTCCCCCATTCCGGCCGCGTCACTGCTGCGAGCGGCGCGGCGGCTGATGCGGCCGCTGGTGCGCCTGATGATGCAAAGCGGCCTGACGTTTCCGGTGCTCGCCGATACGCTCCGCCGCCTTTATGTGGAGATCGCGGTCAAGGACATCCTGACCCAGCCGAAGGCGCGCACCGACAGCCGAATCAGCCTGCTCACCGGGGTGCATCGCAAGGAAATCCGCCGGCTGCGGGAAATGCCGGTCGATCCGTCCGAGGCGCCCGACATCGTCACCCTTGCCAGCCAGATCGTTGCGCGCTGGGTCGGCACCGCGCCGTTCATCGACGCCGCCGGCCGGCCGCTGCCGTTACGCCGCGTCAACGGCGATGCAAATGATTTGAAACCATCGTTCGACAAACTGGTTGAGGCCGTTACGACCGACATTCGCCCCAGAGCCGTGCTGGATGACCTGCTGGGTCATGGCGTTGTCGTCATGGACGAGGCGGATTGCGTTAAGCTAAATACCGATGCATTTATCCCGCGCCCCGGTAGAGAGGAGCAGTTGTTCTACTTCGCCCGCAACCTGCATGATCACGTCGCCGCAGCGGTGGCGAATATCACTGCGGCCGAAGTGCCTCCGTTTCTGGATCGGAGCGTGCATTACGATCGCCTGACGCCGGAGCAGGCCGAAACGTTGCGCGAGTACGCGCGCGCGGCTGCGATGCGTGTGCTGCTTGACGTGAACAAGCGGGCGCAGGAACTGACTGAAGCCAACCCGGACGCGCAGCCGCCGAACCCGAGGCGGATCAATTTCGGCATCTATATATTTGATGACGACGAGCGGCCCGCCGCCGGCGGCGATGCATGATTCGGCTTGGCCCGAGTCTGCTGCTGGTCCTGGCGCTGAGCGCCTGCGTCACCGCGACGCCGGGGCCGGATGCCGGCGGGGCTGGACAGGCGCAGCCGCCAGACGGGTCCGCTGACCGGGTCGGCCGGGTCGGGCCGGATGGCGCGCCACCCGCGCCGCCCGCCGCGATAGTCGAACGCGGCATTGGCGGCACCGGCGCACCGGTGTCGATGGCCCCGGCGATCCAAAGCGCGGACCGCGGCATCGGCGGCACTGGCATCGTCGGCGTGGTCACCGGATTCGGTTCGGTGTTCGTGGACGGGTTCGAGGTCGAATACGACGAGTCCTCCAGCGTTGATATCGACGGCGCCGCATCCTCGGTCACGGCCTTGCGCGCCGGCCAACTGGTCGCGATTCAGGCCGATGGTTCGACGCTGTCGCCGCATGCGCGCTCGATCTCGGTGCGGACCGCCGTTTCCGGGCGGATCGAGGCGCTGGAACTCGGCACCGGCACCCTGACCATCGCCGGCCAGGCGGTTTCGGTCCCCGCAGGGACATGGGGCGCCGACCGCTTCGGCCTCGGCGACTGGGTCAGTGTCAGTGGCCTGCGGCGGGCGGACGGCACGATCGTCGCCAGCCGGCTGGATGCGGCGCCGGCCGGGGCGCTGCTGGCTCGCGGCCGGGTGGTGCGCGAGGGCGACCAGGCGAAGGTCGGCAATCTGGCGCTGACCGGAGCCGCCGCGTCCAGCGTCAGGGATGGCCAGTATGTGGTGGTGTCCGGCAGCTATGCGGCGGGACGCGGCCAGGTCAGCACCGTTGCAGCCGATCCGCTGTGGCCCAGCCCCGCGGCCTATTTTGGTCCGGCCGCCAGCCAACTTTATGTCCAGGCGTTCGTGCGGATCGAAAATGGCGCGGTCTCGATGAATGGCGTGACAGTGAAGTCCGCGCCGGTCGTCGCCGCTCAGGCGCGCCAGGATGGCATCGCCGCTCAGGCGCGCCAGGGCGGCAGCGCCGGGCAGGCGCGCCAGGATGGCGTCGCCGGCCAGGTCCGTCAGGATGGCATCGCGGTCGTGTCGCTGCAGCGCCAGGCGGATGGCTCCTACACCGCGGTCGGCCTCCGCTACAGCGACTACAAGGGGCATACGGACCGGCCGGGCCGCGGCGGGTCGGGGTCGGGCGCCGGCACCGGAGATACATCACAGCAACCGCAGCGGCCGGTGCGCACCGCCTCCACCGCCTTGCCGGTGCCGCCGGCCAGCGAGACCGCGTCCGCGCCGGCTGCCGCCGCCGCCGCCGTCTCCAGTGACCCTTATCCGGTCGGCGGATCCACCACGACATCCGATGCGATAACCGCAACGCCCATCGCGGCGCGTACGACCGGAGCGTCGGTTGCCGGTGCGGCCACCGCCGGTTCGGCACCGGCCGCCGGCGCCGGCGGTGCGACGCCGACGCCGGTTTCGGTGGACAGCACGCCGCAGAAGGCCACCCCTTCAAGCGGGGTCCCGATATCCTCCACGACGCCGGTGAGCGGCCCGGCCGCGGCGGCAAGCGCGATGACGCCAACCGGCGGAGGCGCAACAGGGTCGATCACCGCAGGTCCGAACACGGCGGGGGGCAACAGCCAGCCGGGCAACACCGCCGGCGGCTCCGGTACAGGAGGCGGCTCCGGAAACGCTGGCGGCACTATCCCCCAGCCCACCGTCCAAAGCGTCACCAGCGGCCTGATCAGCAGCAACACCCAAACAGGAAACAGTGCGGCGACCAGTGCGCTCGCGGCCAGCGTGCTCAACCAGCAGAGCGGGAACTCCCGGTCCGCCGCGGCCGGCACCTCCGGCTCGGCGGTCCGCGGCTCCTCCGCCTCGGCGGCGCTCAGCACGCTGACTACAGCGGTGACCTCGGTCACCAGCACGGCCGGCGGTTCGGGCGCGACTTCCGCCACACCGGCCCCCACCAGCACAGGTAAGTCTTCCACGACGACCGGCACGAACTCGGGCAAATCCAGCGGCGGCCGAAGCAAATAATTCCGCGCCGACCGCGCCACCGTTGCGTCGCCGTCACTGCACCGTCCCCGCGCCTCGCAGGCCCAGCGCGTTGCCTTGCAGCGTGTTGCCGCGCAGCACCGCCGGCGTCGTCGTGCGGTTATCCAGCAAATACGAGGTGTAACGGCCGTCCACGCGGAATACCGAACCCTCGATGACGATCTGCGGGGTCAGCTGGGTGACGCCTTCCTCGCCGACCATCACGGCCGCGGTATGGTTCTGCGCGTTCGGTCCTTTCTCGATGCGATCGTCGCGCAGCAGCACCGCACCGCCATTCGGCGCGTCGATCGCGTAGCTCGCGGTGCCGGTGGGGCCGTCTTCCATCACGCAGCCGGTGACCTCGGTCCGCTGCGCCCGCGACTTGATGTGATGCCCCGCCCGGGTGCCGGAAAACCGCGAGCGTTCCACCAGCAGCCGCGCGATCGCCCCGACATAGACGCCATGTGCGCAGCCACCGCGCCCCGCGCATGTCCCGTTGCCGAGGAACACGCTGTCGCGGATGGTGATCGTCACCCCCGGCAGAGCGCCGGCCAGCAGCCCGTCCTCATTGCCGGTGAAGCGCACATGCTCGACGGTCAGGTCGCCGCCCTCGGCGCGAATGCCCGCGCCGTTGAAATCCGCCACGTGGGCGCCGCTCAGCGTCAGGCCGCGAATCGTGACGGAGTTGCCCTGCACGACGAACAGCGCCTTGCCGGCGCACGGCGTGCCGCTGATCACCGAGGCCGCTTCGCCCGCACCCTCGATCGTCAGGCGGTTGGCCCGCCACACCGCGCAATCCGCATACGTGCCCGCCGCAATCAGCACGTGATCGCCATCCCGCGCCGCTGCTGCGGCGTCCGCCAGACGCGCGTACGGTTCGCCAGGCCCGACTTTCAGCGTTGCCGCCGCGGACGGAACCGCAAGGCACAATGCCAGCGCCGCACCCCAGCCAATGGTCAACGCTCGCCGCATCTGCTCCACCTGTTGTCGTGAAGAGTCCGAGCGCCGATCGGAAAAAGCGGCTAAGGCGTGCCGCCAGATGATCATGTCCCGCACAGCGCGCACCGAAGCGGCCAAGGAATGATGCCGGACCGGCCGCCATCATACCCCGCCGGCCATCGGCTGCCGTGGTTGCTGGGGATTGTAACGATCTTCATCGTTTACGGCTCGCTCTACCCGTTCGTATTTCACCCGGCCGCCGTCCCCGGCGATCCGTTCGGTGCCCTGCTGGGCACCTGGCGGGACTGGGACCACCGCGGTGACCTGCTGTCCAATATCCTGCTGTACATGCCGTTCGGTTTCCTTGCCACCCGCACCGTGTCGCCACACATCCCGGCGATCCTGCGCATCGCCCTGGCAATCCTGGCCGGCACCTTGCTGTCCGCCAGTATGGAAACCGCTCAGCTTTACGACGCGGACCGGGTCACCTCGATGGGCGACGTATATGCCAACGCCATCGGTTCGGCCCTCGGCGCCCTGGTCGCTGCCCTGTTCGGCACCGGCACGCGGTGGCCGCTGGTCCGCGAACTGAATGACCATCCTGACGCGGCCCTGCTGCTCGCCGCCTTCCTTGGCTACCGGCTCTACCCGTATGTTCCGGTGATCGACCGGCACAAATACATCGGCGCCGTCCGCGGCCTGCTGGAACAGCCGATTCCGCCGCCGGCCGATCTTGCCCGCTTTGTCGTCACCTGGCTGTTCATCGCGGTGGTTGTCGAGTCGCTGTATGGCTTTCTGCGGTGGACCGTGCTGTTCCCGCTGCTTGCCGGCGGCGTCTTCCTTGCGCGGATCATCATCGACGGCCTGACGCTGACCGCCGCTGACGTCGCCGGCGCGGCCCTGGCGTTCGTTCTGTGGGCGGCGCCGCTGCGCGGACTGCCGCGCCGGCCGGTCGGCCTTGCCTGTCTGTTCGCCCTGCTGATCATCGCATTGCGGCTGCAGCCATTCACCTTCAGCCGCGTGCCGCTGCACGCGTTCGGCTGGGTGCCGTTCTGGAGCCTGATGCACGGCTCGATCGGCGTCGCGATCCAGGCCTTCCTGGAGAAATTCTACCAGTACGGCGGGTTGATCTGGCTGCTGCGCCGCGCCGGCCTGTCGCTTCCCGCCGCCACTTTGCTGACTGCCGGGCTACTACTGGGGACCAGCTATGCCGAGATCTATCTGCCGGGACGCAGCGGGGAGATGACCGACGCGGCGATGGCCCTGACCATCGGCATGGCATTCGGTTTGCTGGATTCGGTCAATGCCGCCAGGGCAATCCGGTGAAGACGACGTGTCGAACGAGAAGATTTCGGCTGCGATCGGCACGACCAACCGCGTTCAGCCCCCGGTAACAGGCTTCGCCCGATTATCCCGTCACCAGTGTCGATCGACGTGTCATCTGCGCAAAGAAACGGCTATGATCACATTCATGAATGAGTCCGCCACACCACGGTCCCGGCCGGCGCTTTACCAGTCGAGCCGCGGACAGGTCGTTTTCCCGAGGCAGCGCAGCCTGGCGCAGCGGTTGCTGCGCTGGCTGGCCGTGCTGGCCTGCCTCGGCGCCGTTGCCGGCACCATCGCGGTCAGCGTCGTGCTGGTTGAGATCGGCCGCACGCCGCGCGAATGGGCGCCGTACCTGCAACGCCGCGCGATCGGCCATCGTCCGGTCATCCGCACCGCGGTTGACCTGACCGCGCGCTGGCTGCTCCATGCCGACCGACTGGGCGTCACCGAACCGTTCCCGCTGCCGGCATCGCTCGGCGCCGCGGTGGACCGTTCCGGCGTGGCACCGGCGGGGCGTCTGCGCCTGGTGACGTCGCTGCAGGAACTCGCCCAGGCCGCCGGCGACGCCAAGCCCGGCGACGTCATCCAACTGCAACCGGGCCAGTACCGGTTCGGCGGCTATTCGATCAAGTTCAACCAGCCCGGCACCGAAACCGCGCCGATCACCGTGCGCGCGCCTGTCCTCGGCGATGTCGTCATCGAAGCCGACGGCACCGAAACGTTTCATGTCGGCGGGCCGTTCTGGCACTTCGAAAACCTGGTCATGCGCGGCGTCTGCGGCGACCACTCGTATTGCGAGCACGCCATCCATGTCGTCGGCGGCGCAACCGGCGTGGTGATCCGCAACAACCGGTTTCAGGACTTCAACGCCCAGGTCAAGATCAACGGCGAAGATGGTCGCTTCCCCGACCATGGCGTGATCGAGGGCAATACGTTCACCGATACGGCCCCGCGCGTCACCGGCAATCCGATCACCCCGATCGACCTGGTCGCCGCCAGCTTCTGGCGCATCGAGGGCAATATCATCGCCGACTTCGTGCGCGGTGCGGATGGCCAGGCGACCTACGGCGCCTTCGCCAAAGGCGGCGGCGAAGGCGCCGTGATGCAGCGGAACCTGGTGGTGTGCGAGTGGCAGTTGCGCGGCGTGCCCGGCGAGCATGTCGGTCTTTCACTGGGCGGCGGCGGCACCGACGATTATGCCACGCGCGATCTTGGCCACAGCGGCTTCGAGCAGGTGGGCGGGGTGATCCGCGACAACCTGATCGTCGGCTGCGACGACGCCGGCATCTATCTGAACCGGGCGGCGCGGTCGCGGGTGGATCACAACACGCTGTTGGATACCGCCGGGATTGACGCCCAGTTTGTCGAATCGTCAGCTACAGTAACCGCGAATATTGTCGATGGCGCGGTGCGCGTCCGCGACGGCGCGGCGATGAGCGCGCTCGACAACGACACGACGTTCCTGCTGGGTTTGTTCGCCGGCTGGCATCCGCAGCGGGGCGCGTTCAGCAATCCGGCGGTGCTCGACCTGACATGGCGCAAGCAACCGGACCGGCTGGCGGAGACCGATCCGCGCCCCGATCTGTGCGGGCATCAACGCGGCGAGAACAGCCCGGCTGGCGCCTTCGAGGACTACGCAAAATGCCTGCGGGCCCCGTAGGCGGAAACGAATCGCACAGGTCCCGCCGGATGCGTCAGGTGTGGTCCTGGATCGAGGGGAAATCCTGCCAGTCCCGCGGCTTCTTGACCCGGCCGTTGGCGCCGAAGATACCTGCTTCATTGATCGACCGGAGCCGAGCCTCTTTGGTGGAGATGCGCTGGTTCTGCGCATCGCGGGCGTGGGTCCAGAACGTCACATAGCCCGGGTACCAGACCTGGCCAGCATTGATGTACATGATTTGCGGGTAATCGATCTGAAATCCGGTGAAGCCGTTATCCATGGAATACGACCCCTGGTCGGCGGTCACCACGAAGATGAAAAAGTTTTCCGCGGGCTCAGCCTTGTAGAAGGTCAGGCAGTCGCCGCACGGAAAACCGTTCTGCACGAACAGATAGAAGGCTTTGCTCTGATTCATGCCGGTCTTCATCGCGGCGTAGGCGACACGCTCTGCGTGCGACGCGCTTTTGGTGCCCAGCGATGCGCTGCCGGATGAGGGACCGGTCCAGTCTCCGGTGGCCGCGGTCAGGGTCGTGTAGGTGCCGGGGTCCTTCTTCTTTGTGCCGGCCGTGAATCGTGAGTAGATCCAATAGTAACCATCCGCCTCGATCGCCATGTTGGCCTACCCTCCCTATCGACGTTGCAGCTTTCCGCCACCGCTGCGTTCCCGTCTGTCAGCGTCACCGGTCAGGCCAGGAACTCCGCCGCCAGCGCCGCCCATTCCTGCTCCAGCGGTCCGGTTGCCGGCGTCCGTCCGGCTCGGTTATACCAGTATCGCGCGTTGGCCAGATCAGGCTCCTTGCGATGCAGATAGGCATGCACCGCGGCGCCGTCCGGTCCCGGATCGGCCTGGGCACATTCATGCGCTTTGTGCCAGCCGCCTTTGGCGTCCCACCACAGCGCCTGCAGCGGCAGCGACAGGGTTTCGGGCGGCGTGCCGCCGGAGACGGAGGTGCGGAACTCCGACAGGGTCATGGCTCAGGCCGCCTTTGCCTGCAGCAGCAGGCGCCGCAGCTTGCGCACGGCGCTGTCCGGCGTGGTCAGGACGGTCTTGCCGGTCGCCGCAGCGACCGCGTGGGCGGCGCGGGAGAGGCTAAACTGCGCCAGGGCGATCACGTCGCAGTGCGACAGCGCCCGCGCGGCGCGGGCCGCCGCCGCGTCATGGCCGATTGCGTCACCGGCGTTCAGCGCGGTCAGCGCATCCTCCGCCAGGACCGGCACCAGGGTGACACCAGGCGCTGCCGCGGCGAATTCGGGCGGCATGGAGGCGAGTGTCGGCGCGAATGTCGCCACCAACCCGATGCGCCCGCGTGCACCGGTCAGGGCGACGGCCTCCTCGATCATCGCTTCATTCGGCTTCAGCACCGGAATGGCGGGAAGTTCACGGGCACAGGCCTCGATGCAGGGACCGAACGCCGAACAGGTGAACAGGATGGCGTCGGCGCCGGCCAGCCGAGCGTAGCGTGCCAGCGCCAGGAAACGGCTGGTCATGGCAGGGGTGAGGGCGCCGTCGCGGGCGACGTCCGCGGCCAGGGAATCATCGAGCAGGTTGGTCAGCCTCGGTTCCGGCCAGATCCGGCCGAACGCTGCCTCGATCGGCTGGATCGACGCGGCCATGGCATGGATCAGGGTGATGCGCATCGCCAGACTCTGCGACAGAGGGCAGGCGGAGGCAAGAGGTCGTTGCGCACCGGCCCTGATAGGTCATTGCCGCCGGCCCGATGACGCGGCAATCTCTCTCGCATGCGCAAAGCGTTATAGCCGATCGCGGGGGGGATCGAAGCATGGGGGGGAAACACCTGTCCGCGGCCGAGGCCGCACTGGGCAGCCAGCGCATCGGCACCCTGCAATTGCGGGTCGCGGCGATCTGCCTGCTGGCGCAAACGTTCGACGGGTATGACCTCAGCAGCATCAGCATGGCCGCGCCGGCATTGTCCCAGGCCTGGCACCTGCCGGGCGCGGCGTTCGCGAGCACTTTCGTGATGTCCAGCGTCGGCATCATGGTGGGGGCGCTGATCTCCGGCCCGATCGGCGACCGGGTCGGACGCAAACCGGTGCTGCTCGTCAGCCTGCTGTTGCTGACGGCGTCGTCCTTTGCCTGCGTCGCCGCCACCACCATCCCGATGCTGGCGGCGCTGCGCGTTATCACCGGCCTGGGCATCGGCACGCTGATGCCGGCGACCGTGTCGATCACCGGCGACTACCTGCCGGACCGCTATCGCGCCACCATCATCATGATCGTCTTCACCGGCGCCCCGCTCGGCGGGTTTCTGGGCGGCCAGCTCGTTGCGCAACTGCTGCCGCTGTACGGCTGGACCTCGATCTTTTATACCGGGGGCATCCTGCCGCTGGTGCTGATCCCGGTGGTGCTGCTGTGGCTGCCGGAGTCGCCGCGGTTCCTGCTGAAGCAAGGGCGGCTGACGCCGCGCACAAGGCGGCTGCTGCAACAACTGGGGATCGAGCCGGCGGAACCGGACTACGCGGTTGACATCGCCACCGGCAATCCGGTCGCCGGGCTGTTCCGGGACGGCCTGGCGCCGGTCACAGTGCTGGTCTGGACGCTGTATTTCGCCAATCTGATCAGCATGTATTTGATCGGCTACTGGATGCCGACGGTGCTGCACATGTCGGGCCTGTCGCCGGCGGATGCGGTGTTCGCTGCCAGCCTGCGCGACGCCGGCCCGCTGCTGAGCATCTTCCTGCTCGCCCCGCTCAGCCACCGGTTTTCGCCGCAGAGCGTGCTTGCGGTGAGCCTCGCGGCCGGGATTGCGGCGATCGCGGCGGTCGGGCTGGTCGATCTGCCCTATCTGCCGTTGCTGGCGACGATCTTCCTGATCGGCTGCTGCACGACCGGCAGCATGACGGTGATCAATGGCATGACCGCGGCGCTGTACCCTGCGCGGGTGCGCAACACCGGGATGGGCTGGGCGCTGGGCGTTGGGCGGCTCGGCGGTATCGGCGGCCCGTGGCTTGGGGGCTTGCTGCTGGGCCTGGGCTGGCCGCCACGGCAGATCTTCCTGTTCGCCTGCGTCACCGCCCTGGTCGGCGCGATCTGCGTGGTGCTGCTGCGCGTGCAGGCGCGGCGGGCGGAACCGCGACCGGTGCTGCGCCAGGCGTAGCTTGTTCAGGCCGCCCGGGCCGCCGCCCGCGCGGGGTCGTTCGGGCAGGGATAGTAGGTGGTGGCGGCGACGTGCAGCACGACCTCCATCGCGCCCTGGAAGGGCGCGAACGCCGCCGCCGGCAGCGTCGCGGTGCCGTTGGTCCAGCGCAGATGGCCGTCGGCCTCGTATGGGTGAAAACCTTCGGCCAGGCGCGGGTCGTTGGCGCGCAGCACGACGAACCGGCTGCCCTGCCGCACCGCGATCCGGCGCACCGCAATTCCCAGCGGACGCGCATCGCGGGCGAGGCCGACTTCAGCGGGCACCACGTCGCGGGAGGCGATCTGCACCCGGTTCGGCGTCCGGTGCAGGCGGAACACGTGCGCCGCACCATATTCGGCGGCTGCGTCCACCCGTTCGTCATCCACCAGCAGATGCAAATCCGCATTATCGGTCAGCGGCAGGCCGGGACGCGGCCCCGCCCGGTCGAGCAGCCGGCGCCAGACCGCATCGACCACCGGCCCGCCAGTCAGCACCGGCGCACAGGGCGGTTTGGGCGGCTGATCCCAGCCGTCATTGGCATTCTGAAACAGCCAGCGGTTGCCGTCATCGCGGTAGCTTTCCGCCGCCGCGCCGTTGGCGATCAGCACATCGTGGGTGTCGAGTTCGAGGTGGAAGACCGTGACTTCCTGCGCGCGGTCATCCCACAGGATCGAGCGGTGATTGACCAGGAACTCCGCCGGGATCAGCACGCCGTCGAGGAACAGCGCATGGCCCTTGGTGATGTGCAGGTCGTGGTGCGGAACGTTGTCGGCCAGCGCGCCCTTCTGCACGATCACCGGCGTCGCCGCATTGCGCCGTCCGCGGGTCGCCAGCGTGCGGCCCCGGCCGATCCAGGACAGCCGCCGCGTCGTCCCGCTCAGTGTCGCGATCCTGTCACCGAGCTGGAGTTTTTCGACCGGCACCTCGCCCTGATCGGTCAGGATAAACGTGCCGGGCAAGAAACAGGGGACGTAGATATCGGTGGACCCGTCCACCACGGCATACTGCAGGTCCGGTTGCGCATCGAACTGCAGCGTCAGGCCGGGTGCGGTGCTTTCGGAGACGGTCAGCAGGTTGCCGGCGCCGAAATGGAGGCCGCTGACGTCGGTGATGCCTTCCAGGACGATCGTATTGGTGGTGGTGAAGCCGGAGATCGTGGCGGCGGCGGCGGATGGGCTGGCGAGGATGAGCGAGGCGTCCGGCCCGCCGAAGCCGATCGTTTCGCCCGCGACGAACGCGCCGCCGACCGACCAGGTGGCCCCGGCATCCAACGCGATGCGGCCGAAATCGACGAAGGTGCCGATGTTGACGATGGTGCCGGTCGAGGTCCCGCTGGCCAGTTCGAGCGTGCTGTAGATCGAGGAACCCAGCGTGTTGCCGCCGTTGACGAGACCGGAAAATGCGCCGCCGGGCTGGTCGATGACGCGATCGGCATAGCCGGGGCGGGCCGCATCGAATGCCTGCGACGTCGCAAACACGGTGCCCTGGTTCACCAGGGTGGTCTGGTAATAGGCGACGATACCGTAGCCACCGCCGCTGATCACGCCGCCCTTTTCGTTGGTGATCACACCCGGGCCATGGATCCACACGCCGGCGCCGTCGCCGAGGGCGTCCTCGGCCAGGATGACGCCATAGTTCACCACCGAACCGCTGACGTCGGAGGTTGTCGAATCGCCGATCTGCACGCCCATCCAGTGCGAAGCGATGATGCCACCCACGGCGTTGGTCACCACGCCGCCATCCGCGAGTTGCACGCCGGCTGAACTGAACGTGGTATGATTGCGTGCCGAAAGTGTGGCGTAGGTGATGATCGTAGCCGCGTTGGTCACCGATCCGGCGCCGCCTCCGATTCTGACGCCAAAATAATAGCCGTTGATCTGCCCGGTGCCGCTGTTGGTGACGCTGCCGCCGGCGTTCAGATAGGCGCCGCTGCCATATTTGCCATACAGCAGTCCGGCGTTGATCACGGTCGAAGCGATCGACCCTTCGGCGTGAAGCCCGTCGAAGTAGGCTTTGATCTGACCGGTCGAGGCATTGGTCAGGAGGCCGCCGGCGACCAGATCGACGCCGAAATTGTACTGTGCGCCGATGAAGCCCTGGTTGTTCACCGTGGCGGGGGCGTCGAACGCCAGAATGCCATCCTGGGTGGCGTTAATTGTTCCGGTTTGCGCATTGGTGACGCTGCCGCCCGCGGTGAGCAGCACGCCGAGGCCAGTCGTCGGGCCGCTGCCGATGATCATGCCCGCATTGAGCACGGACCCGCCGTTGCCGACCGCGACGCCTTCCATCGGGCTGGAGATCAAACCGTTCGGGCCGTTGTAGACTCCGCCGCCGCCCAGGATGACGCCGCCGCCGGTCGCGGTGACCGCGGCGCTGCCAACATAGAAGCCCAGCCCGCTGCTGTTTGCGTTGCGGATCGTGCCTTGATTGACCACCGTGCCGCTGCCGGCGACCGACACGCCGACATTGTAGCCGTACATGACGCCGCCGGCCGCGTTGGTGACCGAGCCGCCGCCGGCGAACAGCAGCACTCCGTCGGCATAGCCGGCGCCGGTGGCCAGCAGCGTGCCGTAGTTCACGATCGTCCAGTAGGTCGCATACCCGCTGCCGATCGCCGGGTCGTTGACGTTGCTGATTGTTACGCCGGTGGCAATGGTAACCGGATTATAACCGCCCGCGCCCAGATAGATGCCAGTTTGCGTGCTGCTGGTAACGATCGTGCCGGACATCCACTTCTCCAGGTACAAGCAAGCGGCCGGGGATCGCGCCCTGGCCGCCTTGGTCATTTCATCGCATCCCTTACCACCGTAATGCGAGGCCGACAAAACATTCCTGTCCGCCCGTTTGTTGCACCTGGTCTCGGCGCCTCGCGGAATTGGCGAGATAATTGCTGCAAATTATGACAGCATGTTGCCAAAAAGAATATGCGTGTCTGCGGGTGACGCTTCGATCCCGTAAGGAAAGCTGCAATGCGGCCCGACCGGCAACCCCGCCCCCGGATTCACCCTGCTCGCCGCACCCGCGGGTCAGTAAGGTTGAGCAGTATGACCGCTATACCATCGATAGTTGTTTCGTGGCCAAACCAACACCTCGCTGGTTCTTGGTCTCCGCCCGCCAACGCAAGCCAGCTTCGCGCCGGCCATCCGCCCGCCGGCTTGCACCCGCGCCGCAACCTCCGCAGGATATCGCGGGAGATGATAAAAATGCCGATCCAGACGCAGGAACTGCATGCCGGATTTGCCGCCGAGGCCGGGTTCACCGACCTGTCCCGCACGCTCGACGCAGCGGCCATCGCCGGCATCGCGGCCGCCATCGACGCCTATCCGGTGCTGGTGTTCCGCGACCAGCGCCTGTCGGACGCGCAGTTGCGCGATTTCGCCGCAAAATTCGGTCCGCTGGAGATCGGCCGTTCCGCCGCGCGTCCGGGGCGCCGGCGGCTGGCCATCCCGCAGATCGGCGATATCTCCAACCTCGATGCGGACAACAACGTCCGCGCGCTGACCGACCGGCGCCGGCTGGACAGTCTCGGCAACCGGTTATGGCATACGGATGCATCGTATATGCCGGTTCCGGTGGTGCTGGGGATGCTGCACGCGGTCACGCTGCCGCCGCAAAGCCCGTTCGGCAATGGCGAAACCGAGTTCGCGGATATGCGCGCGGCGTATGACGCGCTGCCGGTGACGACGCGGGATGCGGTCGATCCGCTGATCGCCGAACATGACGTGTTCTGGTCGCGCGCGCAGATCGGCTTTATCGAATTTCCGCCCGGTGAGCGCGAACAGTATCCGCCGTCGCGCCAGCGCCTGGTGCGCCGCCATCCGGTGACCGGGCGGCGGAGTCTGTATTTGTCGGCGCATGCCTCGCATATCGCCGGCTGGCCGATTGCCGACGGACGCCTGCTGCTGGCGGACCTGAACGCGCATGCCACGCAGCGTCGGTTTGTTTACAGCCACACCTGGCGGGTCGGCGACCTGGTGATCTGGGACAACCGCTGGACCATGCATCGCGGCCGGCCGCACGACGAATCGAAGCCGCGCGATCTGCGGCGGGCGACCACACTGGACAGCGGGTCCACGCTGCACGAGGCAGCCTGAAACGGGAGAGAAACAATGAGCCAGGCCCTGCAGGGCATTCGCGTCATCGACATGACGCATAATCAGGCCGGCCCGGCCTGCGCGCAGATACTGGGGTTCCTCGGCGCCGACGTGATCAAGCTGGAGGAACCCAAAGGCGGCGACGTCGCGCGCACCAACATGCGCGACCGGCCGGACAGCGACAGCCTGTTCTTTTTAATTCTTAATGCCAACAAACGCAGCCTGACGCTGAACCTGAAAACCGAGGACGGCAAGGCGCTGTTCCGCCGGCTGATCGCCGAATCCGATATCCTGCTGGAGAATTTCGGACCCGGCGCGCTGGACCGGCTGGGGCTTGGCTATGCGGCATTGTCAAAGCTCAATCCGCGGCTGATCTATGCCACGATCAAGGGTTTTGGCACCTACGGGCCGTACAGCGGCTACAAAAGCTTCGAGCCGATCGCGCAGGCGATGGGTGGCGCAATGGCGGTGACCGGTCTCCCGGAAAATCCGCCCACCTATGTGTTTCCTGCGATCGGCGATTCCGGCACCGGCATGCACATGGCGATCGGGATTCTGGCCGCGCTGCAGCAGCGGCACGGCAGCGGCAAGGGGCAGCATGTGGAGGTCTCGATGCAGGACGCGGTGGTCAACCTGATCCGCGTCAGCCTGCGCGACCACCAGCGCTACGGCCACCCGCCGCCGCGCGTCGGCAACCAGCTTGGCCATACTGTGCCCGGAACGACCTATCCGTGCGCGCCCGGCGGGCCGAACGATTTTGTCTATATTTTCGCCCAGCCGCAGATGTGGAAACCGTTTCTTTCCGCCATCGGTCAGCCGGAGCTGGCGGACGACGCGCGCTTCGCCACGGCGGAGGCGCGGTGGGAGAACCGCACGGTGCTGAACGGCATCATCGAGGCGTGGACGCGCCGGCACGGCAAGCACGAGGTGATGGACATCCTGGGCGCGGCCGGCGTGCCGAGCGGCGCCTGCCAGGACACGGCGGAAGTGCTCGCCGACCCGCATCTGCGGGCCCGCGAGATGATCGTCGATGTCGATTATCCGACCCGGGGCACGTATCAGACGGTGGGATGCCCGATCAAGCTGTCGGACTCGCCGGCCGCGGTGACCCGTCCGCCGCTGCTGGGGGAACACACCGGCGAGGTGCTGGAAGCACTGTGCGGGGTGGGACCAGACGAACTGCAGCGGTTGCGGGACGCGGGCGTCGTGTGAATCATGGCGCTGATTGTCCGAGCGGCGAGGGCCGACGATTTGCCGGCAATGCTGGCGCTGTACCGGCAGCTCAATCCCAACGATCCGCCGGCCGGCGCGGACGCCGCTGCCGCGGCCTGGGGCGCTTTGATCGGCAACCCCGGAACGACCGTCTTCGTCGCCGACGTGGACAACATTCCGGTCAGTTCCTGCACCCTGGTCATCATCCCGAACATCACCCGCGGCGCCCGGTCGTACGCGCTGATCGAGAACGTCGTCACCGACGCCGCGCATCGCCGGAAGGGCCTCGCCCGTTCGTTGCTGGCCGCCGCGCTGGATGCGGCCTGGGGCGCCGGTTGCTACAAGGTGATGCTGGCAACCGGCCGCACCGACGCCGAGACGCTGCGTTTCTACGAGCAATCCGGCTTCAGCCGCGGCGGCAAGACGCATTTCGAGGCGCGGCGCGTCTGAGCGCCGCCGATGCCGGGTTTGGTGGCATCCGGCCGGAAGCCGTTGCGGAAATGCCATGGTACTTATTGTTAGTATTTCAGTAACGATATTCACGCAAAACGAGTTTGACAATCGCAGTGCGGTTTGGCATTATGCACGTGTAGTAAACCGTTCATCGCGCACATTGAATATCGTGCAAATTCCGAGCGCGATCGGCAGGAATTCATATGTATGCAAAGTTGATGGAAGTCCAGATCAAGACTGACTCCCGCCTCGCCCGGCCAGTATTTCAAGTTGTTTCGCATTGTCGCGGTGCTTCCGCCCGCGCCGCTGCACCCGGCAGGAGGATGCCGTGAGCCGCACGCCTGGGCTGCGCATCGTCAACGCTGCGCAAGTCGGCGCCGCCTCCGACGCCGATCTGTGGCAGAACCCCTATGGCGGCATCTGGGGCACCGCCTCCAACTGGTGGGACAATACGACTGGCACCACGGCTGCCACCGCGCCGGGTGCGCTCAACCCCGTCGCGATCACCGGCGGCACCGCCGGCAATTTCACCGATATTGTCGGCACCGGCGCCGCCGGGCAGTTGGCCATCACGAACGATGTCCTGCTGTGGGGCACGCTGGCGGTCGGCGGTACCGTCACGGTCAACGCGTCATCCGATTTCGACCTCGACGGCGCAGCCACTCTCAGCGCCGCCAGCCTCAGCCTTGCCGACGGGGCCGAACTGCTGCCCGGCGGCGGCAGCGACGTCACGGTCAACGGCGCCGCCAGCCTGACCGCCGATTTCCTGTCGGTGATCAACGGCAGCACCATGCAGGTGGGCACGCTGCTCGCCAACAGCCTCAATACCGGCTTCGCGCTCGCCAGCAACACCATCGCGGTGGACGACAACTCGGTGCTGGAGGTCGGCAGCGCCGGCGGCGCCGCGCCGGGCGCCATCACCATCGATCCCGGGCAGACCGCGACCGTCAGCGGCACGCTGGACGGCAACATCATCGTCAACGGCGCGCTTGCGGTGCAGGCCGGCGGTGTCCTGACGATCGATGCCGGCGATCCGTTCGGTAGCGGACAGACCATCGCCGGCACCGGCACACTCACGTTGTCCGAGAACAGCCTGCTCACGCTTGGCGTGGCCGACGGCGCGGCGATCGATTTCGGCGCACCGGGGGGAATCCTCGGCCTGGATGTGCTGCCCACCGGCACCATCGCCGGCTTCGCCCCCGGCGACTTCATCGAACTGGTCGGCGGCGCCACCGTCATGGCGACCGGCCTCAGCTACAGCCAGACCAGCAACAGCCTGGCCACCCTGAACCTGACCAAAGGGGGCAGGGCGGTCGGCAGCCTGAGCCTCGCCGGCAACTTCGCCGCCGACCTGTTCCACCTCGGGCTGGATATCCACGGCGACGCGATCATTTCGTTGCAGAGCGTCGGCAGCGCGCCGCCGCAGCCGGCGCAGATCACCGGCACCGCCGGCAATGACACGCTGGTGGCCACCGCCAACAACCAGATCCTGACCGGTCTCGGCGGCAGCGACGTGCTCAGCGCCGCCGGCTTCACCGGGATCGACTTCAAAGACAGCAGCGCCGACCTGAACGGCGGCACGATCACGGCGTTCGGCACCACCGACCTGATCGACCTGACCGACATGAACCCGGCCTCGGCCACGGTCAGCTACACACCCGGCAGTCCCGCGGCAACGCTGGTGGTCACTGACGGCAGCCACAGCGCGACCATCAGCCTGGCCCTGGCCACCGCGCTGGCGCCCGGCTTCTTCACCACCGCCACGGACGGGGCGGGCGGCACCGACGTGCGCTACAGCGCCGCCAACACCGATGCCTTCACCTTCGCCGCCACGCCCGGCGGCAACTTCGGGACAGCTGCCAACTGGCAGGACACCACCACCGGCACGGTCGCCGCGCAGGGGCCCAGTTACGGCAACGCCGTGACCCTTGCCGGCGGCCCCGCCTATATCGATGTCACCGGCAACGGCGTTGCGGCGAGCGTCATCAGCACCGGCGACATACTGATGTGGGGCAGCGTCGTCGCCGGCAGCAAGCTGGCCGGTGTCAGTGGAGCGCTGACCCAGACCGGCACCCTTGCCCTCGACGGCGCCGCCTGCCTGACTCTCATCGGCACCGCTGCCGTGGGCGGCTTGCTGGAGGTGGCTGGAGCCAGTAAGCTGACCGCCGCCGCCCTGATGTTCACCACCAACGCGGCGTCCCTCCTGGCGATCGGCGGCAGCACCGTGCAAGTGCCGGCGCTCATTCCAACCGGCTTGTCCCAGTACGATACCGCCGTCATCGACGTGGACCCTTCGTCCAGCGTCGAGATTGGCACGGCCGGCAGCGCCGCTGCAGGCGCGCTCACGATCGACCATGGCGTCACCGCCGATTTCGCCGGAACGATCGGCGGCAACCTGATTGTCAACGGCACGCTGATCGCAGTGGGAACGCTGACCGTCGCGCCATTCGGAGCGACCGTCCCGTCGGTCAGTGGTTCCGGCACGATTGATCTGACCTACGGCGACGCGCTCAGTCTGGCCGGCCCTGACTCTGCGGCGATCCAGTTCAGCCAGACCGCCGCCGGCAGCTATGGCAGCACGGCGGAGACGCTGGCACTTGGCACCATCATGCCCACCGCGACGATCAGCGGCCTGGTGAAGGGCGATGTCATCACCGTGGGCCTGATCGTCACCAACCTGAGCTGGAACGGCGCGACCCTGAAGCTGCTGGATGGCGGCACGACCGTCGGTACGCTGACGTTGTCAGGCCTGTTCTCCGCCAACCAGTTCCAGGTGCAACTCGCACCGAACGGGCTGTCCAGCATCATCACCTGTACGGCGACGCCCAGCACCGCGGGCGGCAATTCGGTCAACGGCAATACCGACAGCTACACCTGGAACAGTCCGAACGGTGGTGTCTGGAGCAACGCCTCGCAGTGGATCGACACCACCGCGGGCGGCACGGCAACCGCCGCACCGGGCGCCACCGACGCGGTGACCATCAACGACAGTCCCAATGCCACGACCGCCCAGATCATCTACGGGCCCGCCGCCACGGCCACGCTGACCATCGCCGCCGGGGCCAATACGATCCTGATCGGCATGTTTTCGGTCACCGGCCAGTTCTCGGTCGCCCAGTACGGCCTCGCCGCCAGCGACACCGCGCTCTACGGCAGCACCAACCTGACCGCCGGCAGCCTCAACGTCACCTCCACCTTCCGGGTCACCAACGCCAGTGTGCTCACGGTGCTCGGTTCAACCGGGGGTACCTTCATCTCTGGGGCAATGACCGTGGGCGGTGACAGCGCCGTGACCGTGGACAGCGGTTCGACTGACATCACCGGCCTGCTCAGCGTGGACGGCTCGTCCAGTATGGAATTCGGCAACGCCGGAACCGCCGCGTCCGGAACGCTGACCATCGACTATGGCCAGGATCCGATACTTCAGGGGAACGCCGAGCTACAGGCCAACCTCGTCGTCAATGGCGGACTGCTTGTCTACTCCGGTCTGATCGAGGGTTTTGGCGGGGCTGCAGGCACAATCGGCGGCACGGGCACGATCACCATCGCCGCATTGGGTTCGTCCGGATCGCTGATCCTGAACGCCACCGAGACCGCGCCGATCCAATTCCAACTCTACTCGCTGAACGGCACGCCGTATGCGTTCGAGAGTCTGGAACTGCGGGGTCCACTGCGCACCGGCGTCATCTCTGGCTTCATCGCCGGCGACACCATCATCATCGACCAACATGTCACTGGCGTCACCTTCACCCAAACCACCAACAGCCAGGGCACACTGACCCTGACCAACGGTGCCACCACAATCGGCGCGCTGACGCTGAACGGGAACTTCGCAGGCGATCTGTTTCAGGCCGACGTGGCCGCCCAGACCGGCGTGACCACGATCTCGCTGCAAAGCCTGCCGACCGCCACCGGCAGCGCCGCAGCCAGCACCGGCAGTCACAGCTACGACTGGACCGGCGCCAGCGGCGGAAGCTGGACCAACGCGTCGAACTGGCTGGATGCTACCACCGGCACCACCCCCACCACCGTGCCCGGCAGCGCCAACGTGGTTTTGATCGCCGGCACGATCGGCGCTGGCCGATATACCACCATCGGCGGCAACGGCGCGGGGGCGGCGCTGACGATTATCGGCAGCGTCCTGCTGACCGGTCAGGTCAACGTCGCCGGATCGGTAATTCTGTCCAACGGTTCGGGCCCTGCCGCGGATTTGACCCTCGCTGCGGGGGCTAGCCTGACCGCAGGCGCGTCGGTCGAGATTTTCGGCCGGTTGGAGGCGGGCGGCGGCAGTGCAGCCACGCTGCCCGGCTACGCTCTGCTGTACAACGGTTCGCTGCTTGCGCTGGATGGCAGCACCGTGCAGGCCGGCGGCCTGATCGGCGACGGCGCCGGTGATGTCCTCGCGGTTGACGCCAACTCGGTCATAAAGATCGGCGCCGCCACCTCGGCCACCGCGGGAGCTTTGACCATCAGCGCCGGCGCGCCTGCCCAGTTTACCGGACTGATCTACGGAAGTGTCGTCAGCAACGGCATCTTCTATGTCCAGGGCGGCGGCACGCTGCTCATCGACATGACTGCAACGTCAGAACTTGATCCGTACGGGACCAATCCGACGATTAGCGGCAGCGGCTACCTGATGCTCACCGAAGGCAGCACGCTTGGCCTCGGCGTTGTCGACAGCGCTGCGATCAATTTCTACGGGCCAAATGCCACGCTGCTGCTCGCGGCGTTGCCGACCGCTGCGATCTCCGGCTTCACCGCCGGCGACCAGATCGTGATCGACCAGGCGGTGACTGGCCTGAAATACGTGCAGACCACCGCCGGCCTGGCAACGCTGACCCTGACCGACGGCGCCAGCACGGTCGGATCGCTGAAGCTCATCGGCAACTTCGCCGGGGCGTATGCTTTCCACCTCGACGCCGCTCCGAACGGCGATAACGCAGTGATCACGTTGCAGGCGCTGCAGGTCGCGTTGTCCCAGCCTACGATGATCTACGGCACAGTTGGGACGGACGACCTGATCGCAACCGCCAACGGCCAGACCATCAGCGGCGAGGGTGGCGGCGATATTCTCAGTGGAGGCGCCTATACCGGCATCCACTTCAAGGACTACTCCTTTTACCTCAGCGGCAGCGCCATCCAGGATTTTGCGCCGTCGGACATCATCGATTTCATCGACGTCAATCCGCTGACCGCGACGCAAACCTTCAGCGGCGGCATGCTTTCGATTTCGGACGGCACGCATGCGGCCACGCTTAGTCTTTCTTTCGGCACTCCGCCCGCCTCCGGCTCGTTCCACATCGCCAGCGACGGCGCCGGCGGCAGCAAACTGACCTGGTCCTGACCGCTGGCCGGCATTGCGTTCAGTGCTGCAGCAGCGGCATCAGGATGTGAATGCCGATCAGGATCAGGATCAGCACCACCGCGACGCGGATCAGCCCGCCGAACAGGCGCAGCGCACCGACGATCAGCACGACCGCGAGGAGCAGCAGGATGATTGTCTGCGCGGTCTGCGGCAGGCCGAACTGCGTCAGTTCGCCGCGCAGCCATAACTCGATGAAGACGATGCCGGCGACGAT
>Ga0182012_10001675_pt1 | contig 24115 bp, 22 predicted proteins | sample 612S2SmetaG_FD_120486 | JGI IMG/M metagenome (GOLD analysis project Ga0182012, IMG submission 120486) | Permafrost microbial communities from Stordalen Mire, Sweden - 612S2S metaG | ecosystem: Environmental > Terrestrial > Soil > Wetlands > Permafrost | place: Sweden: Stordalen | collected... | reverse complement strand
TGTTCAGCCGCATCGTGCCGATCGTCAAGGACATCGGGTTGTGGGGCGACAAGGTGCAGAAGGCCTTCTCGGACATGGGTGTCCTCGACATGGCCGGCTTCGACATCGAGGCGCTGATGAAGGCCGATGAGGATCAGGCCGACACGCTGGACAAGGCACACGCCGAGATGGCCGGACGGGCCCTCGAAGTGGACCAGGTGATCGCGGCGGGCTCGGGCTAACCGACCCTCGACCATCGCACTCGCGATCGCCGGCGCTGCAACCCACGCCGACATTGGCGGCAACATTCCCCGACCCGGCTTGTGTGACTACCTCACTGGTTCCGCTATTCGTCAGCCCTCGAGCAATTGAACAGCCTGTCGAGCAGCGGGCTCGCATAGATGCGGTGTGGGTCAAGCCCGTCGAGGATCGCGCGGGCATCGCAGAACCGATGCCCGGCCGGCTGGCCGTCGCTGAGTGCCGCGGCACGCTGACCCCAAGCACGGCGGGGTCGGTCCACGCCGCTTCGTCGGTGTAGCCCCAGCCCTTTGACCACTCGACGCGTACGGACGCATAGTCTGCGGTGAAATTGGCCAGGCACCACTTCTCCACCTCGCGGTAGAAGCGGTTCGCATACGGGGTACCCGGAACCGTCAGGATGTCCAGCCAGACCGCGCAGTCCCATTCGGGATGGTCGGGCCGCGGCCGGGTTGCCGACAGCAACACCGGTTGGGGGCCCACAACGCCGACATCGTCGGGGTGGTCGAGTCCAGTCACCCGAATCTCGACCGGCCCGTTCATCGGATACCGATGCACAGCGCGATATTCGGCGACCTTCGACTGGTACAGCGCGGTGAACTCGTGGATCACCCGTTGCACGTCGCTGCGCCGGCAGACGATCGCGTAGGCGTTGGCAGTGACGCGAAGCGTGTGGGGCCGGATGTAAAGGAACGTGTTCTTCGACCAGCCCCACAGATCCCAGCCATCTGTCGCGGCCAGACCCGCTGCAGCGCAACCCCACTGCATCTTCCCGAGGACCGGCGCCAACTGAGGTAACGCGGACTGAAGCCGGCCCATCAGCGAGGTAGCCGCGGCGAGAAATGGTCGCAGAACGCATAGTTGTACGGCGAGCGCACCTCGCGCGAAGATGACGGCTTGGTGGTGGCCTTTGTCCAGACCTTCAGCCACGGATTAGCGGTGAACGGGAACCAGATCGCCTCCACGCGGCATGACCCTTCGAGCAACTTCTCAATGGACCGTCCACCCGCGCCAGGGGCGCCGAACATTTCCGACGCGGGAATGTCCATCTAGCTGCGGCAGCGGATCATCGCGTTCTCGCCAACCCGCAGCGTCACCTCGGTCACGAACGCACGACCGAGATGCGCCATCAACGCACCGATCTCCGGTTCGGTGCGCCGAAACGTGCGCAGCACGTAGGCATCGCTCGCGGCATCCCACACCACCGCGGTAATCGACAACACCAGATTCGACACACACCCGAAGGTGTGGCCCGGTTCCGGTGTCTCGCCGTCGGCGGGAACCGCGGTGCCGTGGCCGCCGATTGCCAGTACACCGCCAATGGTGACGTCGCCGGGAGCGGGATGGTGCGTGAGCCCGTAACCGCGCTCCTCCAGCGCGCTCAGGATCGCCTCCATGCTCGCGCCCGCCTGGGCGGTAACCGACGCCTGGATACCGGGATTGACGGTGACGGTGGTCAACGACGTGGTGGTGTCGACCAGCAGTACCCGGGCGCCACGTTTGGGCGTCGGTGGGATCGCCAGCGGCGACCAGTTATGGGTGTAGCCTCGTGCCCGCAACCGGTAGCCATTCCTATGAGCCCAATTAGCCAGCACTACAACATCTTCCGGCGTGGAGGCCGAGCAGGTCCACAGTGAGTCGACGACGATCTCGCCCGACCAGTTCTTGAACGCCGCCCGATAGGGCGCGATACCGGGCGGCAACTCCGGCAGGTCGTCCACATCGGCGACATTCACCTCGTCCGCCGGGCCGGACTGCGGGGCCGACCGCGCGGGCGAACCGGTCATCGCCGCGACGGCCGTCATATCCAAAGTGCGCGACATAAGTTTCATCTGTCCCCCGAGGGGTTTCGCCAGCGCGCTCCCAAGCCGGACGCACTGGGCGGACGTTAACAGAGCGGTAGCCGTCCGGCCAGCACTGTTCGCTACGACGAACCAAACCGGCGAACGGCGGGCAATGGACAGGCGTTATATCCCGCTGGTCAGCGCGACGAGGCGGGTAGCGAAGGTCATGCCGCGCGAAAAAATGGGGTAGCCGACTACTCGCGCCAGGATCCGTGGCCCGGTGCGAGTGTGTACGCATGCCGACGACTGCGCCAACATCCATGAATGACAGGACCTGCCGTTCGAGTTCGTTCTCGCCATCAGCTACCCGGGGTCGGCCGCTACAGGCAATCGGCAGGCTGGCACTGCGCGCCCCGCGGCGGATCATCGCCGCAGCGCTGCTGACCATGGTCGCCGCTGGCATATTCGGGATGCCGGTCGCCAACGAGCTCTCCAACGGGGGCTTCCGGGACCCGCAGGCAGAATCGTCACGTGCCTCGCAGGTGCTGGCGGAAAGGTTCGGCACCGGAGGAATGCAGCTGGTAGTCGCCGTCACCTCCGACGCCGGAACGGCCAGCCCGGCGGCGCGCAGAGCAGGCACCGAGATCCACCGAATACTGACAGGTCTGCCCTATGTTGTCGGGCTGCACTCGGCGTGGACGGAGCCGCCGCAGGCCGCTTCGGCGCTGATCAGCCGGGACGGCAAGTCCGGGCTGATAGTCGCGGGCATCACTGGCGATGAATCCAGCGCACAGCGGCGTGCCGGCGAAATCCAGCTCCTGCTACCTGAATTCAACGACGTGACGGTGAAGATAGGGGGTGAGGCAGCGAGTTTGCTCCAGATCCTCGAGCAGTCAAAGAAGGACCTGAGCGTGATGGAAACCGTCGCGTTGCCGGTGAGCTTCGTGGTGCTGGTCTGGGTGTTCGGCGGAGTGCTGGCGGCGGCACTGCCGCTCGCGGTGGGAGTCTTCGCGATCATCGGCTCCATGGCGGTACTGCGCGCGACAGCATTCGTTACCGACGTATCGATCTTCGCGTTGAACCTCATTCTGGCATTGGGACTCGCGCTGGCCATCGACTACACGTTGCTCGTGATCAGCCGATTCCGCGACGAACTCGGCGAGGGTGCCGGCCGAGAAGAGGCCCTGCTTCGAACCATGGCAACCGCGGGCCGGACCGTCGCGTTCTCCGCCGTTACCGTCGCGCTGGCGATGGCCGCGATGGTGTTCTTCCCGATCTACTTCCTCAGGTCGTTCGCTTATGCCGGCGTCGCGGTGGTCGTGCTCGCCGCGGCCGCGGCACTCACGGTGACACCCGCGGCACTCGTGCTGCTCGGGCCACGGATCGACGCGTTGGACGTGCGCCGACTCGGCCGACGTATCCTGCGCCGGCCGGACCGGCAACCGCGTGCGCTGGAGCAGGGATTCTGGTATCGCATGACAAAAGCCGTTATGCGCCGCGCGGTTCCGATTGGACTGGCGGTTACGGCCCTGCTGCTCTTCCTTGGCTTACCGTTCCTCGGGATCAAGTTTGGCTATCCCGACGACAGGTTGTTACCGCCATCGGCATCGGCCCGCCAGGTGAGCGACGAGCTGCGCAGCGGATTCGCGATCAACTCGATCGACGACGTGGTCGTTGTGCTGCCGGACGCGGCCGGACTCGCTCCGGCGCAGTTGGGCCGATACGCCGCGCAGTTGTCCCGCATACCCGACGTCACGTCGGTGTCGTCACCGGACGGGGCTTACACAGACGGCGTCCGCACCGGGGCGCCCTCCGCGGCGACGGGAGTAGCGAACGGGAGCGCATTCCTCACCGTCAACTCCACCGCACCACTGTATTCGCAGGCATCGGCAACCCAGCTGGATCTGTTGCATACCGTAACCCCGCCGGACGGGCGGGCCGTGGAGTTCACCGGGTGGGCCCAGCTGTCGCGAGACGCTGGGGCGGCCGTCAGCTCAAACCTGCCACTGGTGCTTTCGGTCATTGCCGTCGTCACGTACCTGCTGATGTTCCTGTTCACCGGTAGCATCCTGGTGCCGCTGATGACCTTGCTGCTGAACGTTCTCTCGCTCACCGCGGCGTTCGGTGCTTTGATCTGGATTTTCCAGGACGGTCACCTTGGCGGGCTTGGCACGACGGCGACGGGCACGCTCACGGCTAGCGTGCCGATGTTGTTGTTCTGCTTAGCTTTCGGTCTGGCGACGGACTACCAGTTGTTTGTCATTTCGCGGATCCGCGAGTACTGGTCGGTATCGGGTAAGACCCGGGCCGACAACGCCGAAAGTGTTGCGCTCGGCCTGGCCCGCACGGGGCGGGTAGTGACCGCGGCGGCACTCCTGATGGCGATCACGTTCGCGTCCATGGCCACCGCTCAGGTTTCGATGATGCGGGTATTTGGCGTCGGGCTTCCGCTGGCGGTATTGGCGGACGCCACACTCGTCCGGGCGCTGTTGGTACCCGCATCCATGGCGTTGCTCGGTCGAGCCAACTGGTGGGCACCGAGCCCGCTTGTCTGGTTGCACCGGCGAATTGGCATCAGTGAATCAATCGGTGCAGAAAAGCTTGCACGACCGGCCGGTAACATGCTCGGCAATGTCGCGGCCTAGGTGGCCTAAAGCGCCGACTCGAACCTCATAAGTCCTACATAATTTCTTCAGGAATCCGCCACAGCTTCCCCGGCGACGATCAGTTAGCGGTCCACGTGGTGTCTTCTCCGCCCAGGCCCCGGCTGACCGCCAGGATTTGGAGGCGTGGCTCGTGGATATCGTGCTCGGAGTGTCGATGGCGCCAGCCTCGGTTCAGACGGTCCTACTGCAAGGCGAAAATGCCGACGGGGCAACGGTAGCCGAGAATGAGTTCGCCGTCCCAGCCGCCGACGACGCACCCACTGTCAGTCCATCCGATCGAGTAGTGGCCGCCATCCTGGGCACCCGTGAAGATGCGGCCAGTGCGGGCCTTGAGTTGTCCTCCATCGGGGTGGCATGGACCGACCAGCTCGAAGCGGCGGCCCTGCGCGACGCGCTGTCCGCCCACAAGATAGAGAACGTCATGCTGGTCTCGGCGTTCTTGGCCGCGACAGCTTTGACTCAATTTGTTGGTGGAGCAATGGGTTACGAGCGCACTGCTGTGCTTTTCGTGGAGCCCGGCACCGCGACTCTGGCCGTCGTCGAGACCTCCGACGGTTCCATCGCGGATGTCCACGAAGAACAGTTGAATACCGCTTCTGGGCAGATTGCCACAGCAGAGCTGATGGAGATGGTCGCCGGGCTGGACGAGCTACCAACGCGCCCCGGCGGCCTGTTTGTGATCGGCTACGGCGTCGACATCGCAACCATCAAGCCGCATTTGGAAGAGGTGACGTCGCTCATCGTGAACGCTGCGGAGGAGCCGGAGACAGCGCTGGCGCGAGGGGCGGCCCTGGCTTGCGCGAATGCGCCGTTGTTCGCGTCGTCGACTGCCGCGCTGGCTTACGCGCAAGACCCCGAGACGGGTGCGGTCGACATGTCTGTCCTGCCGGAATACCTGAGCCTCACAGGTGCCGAGCTAGGCCGGGATGACCGCGCCTACAGCGCTGCGACAGACGAAGAGGCCAGCGCCCCAACCCTCGTCATAAACGCGGGCCCGGGCGCTGCGGCGGAGAACGAGCCCCGTCGTAGGCCCGGCTTGTTGGCCCGAACTGCATTGGCGGTGGCCGGCATCAGCGCGGCACTAGCGCTAGAGATAGCCCTATCTCTCGGAATCCGCACGACGGTCGGTTTGCTGCCTGCGCCGATCCAGGGCTTCATCGCCCCGGTCGAACAGGCTCTCGTGCCCGCACCTTGGCCTGTTGCCGCTGCGAAGGCAGCAGCGCCCAAGCCGCTGAGTCCACCCGCGGGCGCACCGCCACCCGCGGCTCCGGCTCCCGCGCTTCTGGTTCCGGCGGCTCCCGCGAGTCCGGCCGTGCCGGTTCCGGTGGCGGTCCCTCCGATAGCGCCGGCTCCCGCGCCGCCGGTTTACCTGCCCTCGCCGCCGGTTTATCTGCCCGCCCCGCCCGCGAGCCCTCCAGTGATCCAGGCCCCGCCGCACCCGGCACCGCCTGCCGAGCCGCCGCCTATCCACGTCGCCCCGCCGGGACAGGAACCGTGGCCCAACCCAGGCGGCAGGCCCGCCGGGCCCTCCGGAAAACCAGCCGACGGCGGGCCAGTCAACGGCCCAAGTCCTATCCAGCGCAATCCCGACGGCGGCGGGCCCCATGGTGGCGGGCCTATTGACGGCCCCGCTCCGAGCCACGCAACTCCCGGTTCCGGGCCGCCTGAGGGTGGCGCGTCACCCGGCGATGTTTCACCTCGCGGCGGTGGAGAGGCCCCCGGCGGTGGGGGGCCGGCAAGAGGCGGCGAAACCTCCGCCGGTGGGCCGGTCGGCGGGGGCGGTGCGGTCGGCGGCGAGAGTGGCGGCGGCAGCCATGGCGGCGAGGTCGGCGGCGGCGGCGGGGGGGGCGGATTCGGCGGCGGCGGCAGCTCTGGCGGCGGCAGTTCTACGGGCGGAGGCGGCAGCTCTGGCGGCGGCGAGGGTGGCGGCCACCGGTAGCCGCCTGTGACTTGACCCGCATCAAAGGTGCCTGAGGTTGGAAGGCGCGGGGGGCGACCTGAAATCGATCCTCGGCATCCCCGCACAGCAGGCACGGGACATCGTTGCTCTATTGCCCCCCGGCTCGAACACCTCGGTGACCTTCTCGACACCCGGCATAACCAACCCGTACGCCCTAATACTATTGGCCGACGACTTCTTTGGATTTCCACTGTCCCTCGACTTTTCGATAATCGGGCTGACCCGCTTGGCCCGCCTCGAACAGGCTCTTGGACCGATCGGCCTCAGCACGGTACCGATCTTGGTGCACTTGCCCTTCGACGGGATTCTGGTTCCGCCGCAAGCAGTTACGGCTACGATCGAACCAAGTGCTCTGGGCGGGTTGATCACGGTCCCAATAGACATCACGCTCGGGGGTGCGCCATTCGGCGGGCATAGCTCCTTTGCTGATGAACACCCTGCTCGAAGAGCTCGCGGTAATCACACCCAAGTAGTCGGAGAGTGGATAATGGCGGCCAATGGCTCCTGGGAATCGGCCGGTCACGCGGACCTACCACGACAAGTGGCTGGAAAATGCCGCCCGCCGCAAAGTCCCTCCTGAGGTCGTCGGCGAGATCGCCCGGCGGCACGGCATCATCCCGGACAGCTTCGAGGTCCTGGAGAAGCTGGAGGAGATCAAAGACCCGGACGGCAAAACGTTCTTCCTCCTGCCGTCGGCCGCAAGCGGGGACCACTCCCGCGAGGTGGTGCTGATGACCTACGTCTTCAATGCGGGCACCGGCTACGGCAAGGCGGGCAAGCGGCCCACGGACTTCCCCGAGACGCCCTACTCTGCCGCCGAGATTCAGCGAATAATTAACCGGCAGAGCGCAAATAGCTGGAGCTACGCCCGGGACTTCAGGTTCGTCCACCGAAACGGAGCCCGCCTTGTCGCGACCCCGAACGGCATCCTGATGGGCCTGGGTGGCAACTGGATGCAACGGCAGTTCAGCCAGCAGGGCGGCACCGCGTGGGGTGACATATTCATGCTCAACGTCGGCGGCACCACCGATCCTGCCCAGCAGCTCCGCCAAATCGTCCGGTCCGGACACGCCTGGGGCACCGACGAAAACGGCCGGGCCTTCGAGGGCAACCTCGACCTGGACAGGGTGCTCCACCACGAGGAGCTGCACTCCCAACAGTGGGCCACGAAGGGCTACGCGCGGATGCTGAGGGACTACAGCTGGGAGATCATCCGCGAGAGGGTCTTTGGCAGGACAAACAGACTTGAGGCGGGCGCCGGCCTGTCCGACGGCGGCTATCCGGCCAACAGAGCGTGAATTCCGTTGTAGAGCACCATTAAACCGATCACGACCAGAATCGCCCCTTCGAGTGCGGCGTGGTTGTTCTCCATCCAGTCTTTGAGGCGCGTCAGCTGATCGTCGAGCCGGTCACCGGCACTGGCGTATGCCAAGATGGGGATCGCGACCGTTGATGCGGAGATAACGACGAAGGCCGCACCGCTCAGCCAGCTCCCCGCGACGCCGAATCCGCCAGTGCCGATGGCCAGTCCGGCTGTCGCGCAAACGATTAGCACCTCGGGCCTGATCGGCGCCAGCACCGCCCCGACCAGCCCAGCGCGCACTGGCGTCAGTTTGGCGAACGGACGCATCCAACGCGGCGGGTCGGTCTGACGATGGCGGGTCAGCAACCGGTAGATGCCGAACGCGATGAGTGCCGACCCGAGGACCACGCGCGTCCAGGAAGCCCAGGTCGGCGGTGCCTCGCGCAGTTCGCCGAGCAGGTCGGAAGCCGCAACGAAGGCCCCGGTCAGCGCGGCCAGCCCGAGCAGCCAGCCTCCCAGGAAGGCCAGGCTGGCCGGCCGCGGCCGTGGCGCATGCAGGACCAGCACGGCGGGGATGACCGTAATCGGCGAGAGCGCGATGACCAGCCCGAGTAAAAAGAGCTTGGTCAGCACCGAACTCCAGTCTCCAGCCACGAGCAGCAATCCTTGCACATACCGTCGCGCGCGCACCGTTTGCGCGCAGCCAGCGCTGAATTTCAGGCGTGCAGAGCGTGAATACCCTTGTGGACCAGCATCGCGCCGATCAAGACCAGGATCGCCGCGAGCAGGGCGGCGTTGTTTTTCTCCATCCAGTCTTTGAGGCGTCCCAGCGCATTGTCGAGGCGGCTACCGGCGACCGCGTAGGCCAATATCGGGATCGCGACCGTTGATGCCGCAACGGCGACGAAGAACACCGCGCAGACCAACTTGCCGGCAACGCTGAGATGGCCCGTACCGATGTCCAGTCCGGCGAACAGGCACATGATCAGCGCATCGACTCTGACCACCGTCAGCACCAAGCCTGTTATCGCCGCGCGCCTCGGCGAAATGGTCGCGAACGAACGCATCCAGGCCGGCGACTCGCTCTGACGGCGCCGGGTCACCCATCGGTAAATGCCAAACACGATCAGTGCCGACCCCAGCACCACGCGCAGCCAGGACGCCCAGGGCGGCGCCGACTTGGGCATACCACCGATGAAGCCGGACCCCACCACGAAGAGCGCGGTGAGCGCCGCCAGCCCGAACAGCCAGCCGGCGAGGAACGCCAGGCTGCTCGGCCGGGGCCGCGGGGCTTGCAGGACCAGCACCGCCGGGATGATCGTGAGCGGCGAGACCGCGATGACGAGCGCCAGCGGAATGAGCGCGGTCAGTTCGGAACCCCAGCTTTCTGTCACGGGCAGCAATCTTGCCACTAGCCCCTTCTGCGCAGCGTCCAGGCCGGTATCCAGTGCGTCACAGTTTTCCGCTTGGACCCGTAGTCGATCGGATAGGTCACCAGCCCCCACCAGTCGCCCTGCTCGCAGATGCCCCAGCAACTCAGCCGGCCCTCGACGACTTTGTGCAGCTGTAAACCGTTGGGTTGATAGTGACCGGAACGGTGCGGCTCGCGCGGGAACAGCGCCGTCAGGTCGACCAGGACCGTGATGGGCGGGCGCACCACCCGAAACGGGTCGCGGATCGGCTGGCCGTTGTAGCCGATCGACCCGAGCGGAACCATTTGTCGATCATATGTTCGAATATCTGGCTGGCAAGCGTTTCTGCCGGGTATGCGGCTTCTGGCAACATGACGGTGTGTTCAGCGAGACCGCGACGGGCCGCCGTGGCGCGTTGGACCCGCTGATTGTCGCGGTGTTGGCCGCCGCGGTGAGTCTAGGCGGCGCGGCCCGCCCGTCTTTCTGGTACGACGAGGCCGCGACCATTTCGGCGTCCTACAGTCGTTCTCTGGGCCAGTTGTGGCGGATGTTGGGCAACGTCGACGCTGTGCACGGCCTGTACTACGTGCTCATGCACGGCTGGTTCCAGATTTTCCCGACCACGGAGTTCTGGTCGCGGGTACCAAGCGGTCTGGCAGTCGGAGGCGCCGCGGCCGGGGTCGTGGTGCTGGGCAAGCAGTTCTCCTCTCGCACAGTCGCGGTGACCTCCGGAGTTGTCTGCGCGATCTTGCCCCGAACGACGTGGGCGGGCGTGGAAGCCCGCCCGTACGCCATGTCGATGATGGCCGCCGTGTGGCTGACGGTGCTACTCGTCGTCGCCGCGCGCCAAGACAACCGGCGGCTCTGGCTGTCTTACAGTGCCGCGCAAGCGATGTCGGTCGTACTAGACCTTTACCTCGCGCTGTTGCTCGTGGCGCACTTCGCTTTCTTGTGCGTCTGCCTGCGCGCGCGAACGGTCTTGATGCGGTTCACGATGACGTCTGCACTCGCGGGTCTGGCCGTCACACCGTTCCTGGTCAAGTCCGCCGGGCAAGTGCATCAGATCAGCTGGATCGCGCCGATTGGGCGCCGAACCATCGAGGATGTAGCGGTGCAGCAGTACTTTGAACGAAGCCCGATGTTCGCGGCCTTGTCGGCGCTGGTCATTGCGACGGCTATTGCCTTGTGGCGCTTCGCATCCGTCGAATTGACGGGGATGGACAGGCAATTGCTGACCCTGGCGGCCGGGTGGCTCGCGATACCGACCGCTGTGATCGTCGTCTGGTCGGCAGCGGTGCACCCGATCTACACGCCCCGCTACCTTTGCTTCACCGCACCCGCGATTGCGCTGGTGCTGGGCGTCTGCGTTGGAGCGGTGGCGGCCAAGCCGTGGATGGCGGTGGCGATCGTCAGCCTTTTCGCCGTCACCGCGGCACCGAACTACATTCGGGCACAACGTAACCCATACGCCAAGTACGGGATGGACTACAGCCAGGTGGCCGATCTGATCAGTGCGAAAGCCGCGCCGGGTGATTGCTTGCTGGTCAACGACACCGTGACATTCATGCCGGCGCCGATGCGCCCGTTGATGGCGGCACGCCCCGATGCGTACCGGAAGCTGATCGACCTCACCCTGTGGCAGCGGGCGACGGACCGCAACGACGTCTTCGACACCAATCTCATCCCGGAGGTGGTGACCGCGCCGTTGCGCCACTGCGCGGTGGTGTGGATCATCACTCAGGCCGACGAGTCAATGCCCGCGCACGAGCAGGGCTCCGCAATCCCGCCGGGCCCGCGCTATGGGGCCAGCCCCGCTTTCGCGGTTCCGCGCGACCTGGGCTTCCGGCTCGTCCAGCGTTGGCAGTTCAACCTGGTTCAGGTGATCATGGCCGAGCGATAGTCACCAAACGCGCACGTAGTCGACAAGCATCGCGCAGGGGAAGTTGCCCAGGGCAGGATCGCCGCCGCCGACGCCACCGACCGCAAGGGTGAACATGGGCGACATCCAATAGCCCGGTTTGTTGAACGGCCAGCGAAAGTCGTCGGGAGCGCCGCCGTGTACGTGGATGGGTTTGTTGGGAACGGTGAAATATGGTGCCCCGTCGTGCGAGAAGTGGAACCCGTCCTCACCCCAATGCATTTGCCAGGTGTGCCAATTGCCGTCCACCATCCCGGGAATCGATCTGCCTTCCCACGTCTTCCCGTTGGATGCCGCGTGCACCGTGGTCCCCGGGGCCCAGTCGCCGTTGCCGTACCACTCGAAGAAGTCGACCTCGCCGTCCGGCAGCGGATCCTCGTTGACAGCCCAGAACGAGGGCCACAGGCCGGTGTACAGGCAGTCGAGCTTGATCCGTGCTTCCCAGGTGGTGTTGATCATGCCCCGCCAGTTGCCCCGCACTTTGCCGGAGTAATACCGGTCGAAGTCCCTGGTCGCCATGATGACGAGGTTGGAATTGCCGTCTTGGAAGACGTTGCGGCGATCGTCCCGATAAATCCCCTCGACCGGGGGGAATACGTCGTCCTGCCAGGTCTGCACGGTCCACTTGCCCGGGTCGGGAGCTGAGTTTGCGGGGCCGTCGAACTCGTCCTGAAAAAGGTAGGGCCCGCCAGGACCGGCCGCCGGCGCCGCAGGTGGTGACGGGTGCGCCTGAGCCTCCGGGACACCGACCGCGGTCGCAAGCATGCCCATGCCCGACATCATCAACATGCTGCGACGATCCATTCACGTACCACCCATCGTTAGCTCTGGACGTCCGACTCGGTGCTAGCGCCATCGCACCCCAATGCAACTCTCGCAAGCGGTGCTATGAAACCACGCGGAGGGTGGGCGCGCATCCCGCAGCCGACGTTGCGCCCCCCGGCCAAGCATCGATCCGACTTACGACGATTCGTTTGCTGCGATTTGTCGCGAACCGTCAGCCACAGCGCTCGGGACAGCATATCGCCCGGATCGACAGGCGACAAACACCACCACATGTAATTTGCCGGACACTGAGGCCACGGCGCCGACGCACGGGATCGGGGGTCCGGCCATCGACGCCCGAAACCGCACATGCGTTCCTTCAAGATCCGCCGGGAATCGTCCGAGGTCGCCGGGCCGGCCGGAAGATCACGTGGACGGGCACCGATGAGCAGAAGTAGCAGCTCGCCGAGGCCCGGACCAAGGTGCTAGAGGCACTGCCCGAGGCGAAGAAGGAGTCAGAGGCAGCGAACCCGGCGGCTTCTGGTCTAAAGCGAAGAAGTGGGTTCGCTGAGCTTGACCAGCGTTTTGCCGATATTGGCCCCGGTGAACAGGCCGTTGAGGGCATCGACGCACGACTCGATGCCCTCAAAAATGGTCTGCCGGTGCTTGAGGGCGCCGTCGGCCTCCCAACGACGGAGCGAGGCGAAGGCTTCGTCGAAGCGGCCCCACTCGTCGAGCGCGTTGAAGCCTTGCATGAGCGCGGTCTTGGACAGCAGGTTCACGTAGTTGGCCGGCCCGGGGTGCTCCCCGGTCAGGTAGCTGGAGATGACGCCGCAGAGCACGACTCGCGCTTTAGGGGCCAGCCTGCCCAGCACCGCGTTGAGGATCGGGCCGCCGACATTGTCGAAGTAGACGTCGACCCGTCGCGGGCAGTGCTCCTTGAGCGCGGCCGGCAGGTCGTCGTTTTTGTAGTCGATACATGCGTCGAAGCCGAAGTCCTCGACCACCGCCCGGCACTTCTCGGGGCCACCGGCAATGCCTACCACGCGGGCACCGGCGATCTTGGCGATCTGCCCGGCCACCGATCCGGTGGCGCCGGCCGCCGCCGACACCACCACCGTCTCGCCCGGCTGCGGCCGGCCGATGTCGACCATCCCGAAGTACGCGGTGGCGCCCGTCGGCCCATACACCGACATGATCGCCAGTTGGTCGGCCTCGCCCGGGATGGGCGTGCAGAACACGTCATCGCGAACGATCGCGTACTCCTGAAAACCGGTCAGCGTGGTGATCACATCGCCGACTGCGTAGGCGTCACAGCGCGTCTCGATCACCTCGGCGATGCCCGCCGCCCGAATCACCTCACCCAGCTGCACCGGCGGAAGGTAGCCCGGCTGGTCATTCAGCCAGGTCCGAACGGCGGCGTCGAGACCGACATAGGTGGTTCGGACCAGCGCCTCACCCTCGGCCGGCTCGGGCGCCGGGGTGGTGACCAGCTGGGTGTCATCGGGCTGGACCAGCCCGGTTGGACGGTTTCGTAACAAGATCTGGCGGTTCGGCAACACGGGCACACGCTGAAACTACACATTCGGCACACGGGGTGGGAGCATTCGTGCATGGAACCGCAGGACGACCCGGAAGACCGGATCCGGGAACTCGAGCGCCCGCTCGCCGATACCGCGCACGCCTCCGAAATCAGCAATGCGCCGCCGGGCGGTTACACATACCCGCCGCCGCCACCCGGCCCGGTGCCACCGCCATTGACACCATCCCCGTACAGCTATGGCTATGGCAGCCCACCGCCCGGCATGGCGCCGCAATCGTCCTCGGGTACCCGGGTGTGGTGGATCCTGGCAGCGCTGTTCGTCGTTGGCGTGCTGGCGCTGGTGGGGATCATCGCCGCCTACGCCTCGCACCGATTTTCCCGTGGCAACCTTGTCCTTCCGTCCGCCACGCCGGGCACCTCGCGGGTTATCAGCCCGCCCAGGGCTATCCCGCGCAGCCCAGCCCCATCGTCGGTGACGCCCCTACCGCCGCAGGGTGCCGAGCTCACCGTCACCGGGCTCAACGAGAACCAAGCGCTCACCTGTAACAACAACACCGTTACCGTCAGCGGGGTTTCCAACACGGTGGTGATCACCGGCCATTGCGCCAGCCTTACCGTGTCCGGCCTGAACAACGTGATCACCGTCGACACCACCGACACGATCGACGCCTCCGGTCTCAACAACCAGGTCACATACCACTCGGGCTCGCCACAGGTCACCAAATCCGGCGACGGCAACGTCGTCCAACGGGGCTGACCGCGTTATCCCGTTATCGAGTTATGAAGGCTCTTCGGAATCGATATCGGAAGCGGAATCTGGATCGTCGAGGACGCTGACCGCAATGCCGTACGGCAGGAACCGCACCTTGCGCTTCGGGTCGAGGTTGTTCTTGTTTGCCCGCAACGCGTCGAGTTCGGTCGCATAGACCTGGTCGACTCTGGCGTCGCCGTCGGTGCCCACCGTGTAAATCGCCCACACCCCGTCGCCGGTCTCGCCGGTGGTTTCCGTACTGGAGCGGGGACGCCGTGACAGGTCTTCGAAGATCCCCGACCAACCCGTCCCAGAACCGAACCCGACAGGCCCGACGAACCTGCTGATCCGCTCGAACACGTCGCGCAGCCCCTCGCTGCCCTCCCTGATCACTCGGTCGAAGTCATCGGGATCAAATCCGAACCCACCGTTGTCGCCCACGCGAACTCCTTACAACTGGAACCGATACTTCCAGTGTGCCCTTAGCGGCCAGCATCCGCCACGATCGAGCTAACCGCCAGGACCCAGGAACGGATTCTGGGAGACCTGATTCTTCGGAACGGGAATCGGTATCGGCATCGGCAGCAGCGGAACGTGAATCCACTGCGTCGTCATCGGCACCGTCGTCGTGGTAGTCGGCGTTGTCGTGGCGGACGGCGGGGGTGGCGGCTGGGTCGTCGTCGGCGGAGGCGGGGGCTGGGTCGTCGTCATGACCGTCGTCGGCGGCGCAGTTGTAACGGGCTTTGGCGGCGCCGGAGGCCTGGTGGTGACCACGTGCGGCGGCGGCGTGACAATCACCGGTGGCGGGGGCGGTGGCGGCGGCGGCGGTGGCGGCGGTGGCGCCGCGCTGGGAACCGGCTCCGGGCTGGGCGTCGGTACGGCCGTTGGAGGTGGGGGAATGGGACTTGGCACCAACGAGCTGACCGGGGGCGCCGGCACCGGCACGATGGTAGGCACGACCGGCGGCGCTTGGCGGTTCTCTATACCTGCCAGCGTGTAGGCCACACCGCCGATCGCAGTCATGGCCACCAGGGCGCACATACCGATGATCAATTGCGAAAATCGGAAGCGCGGCCAGGACGGCTCTTTGGGCGGCTCGATCAGGTTGAGCCGCATCGACCAGCCGGCCGCGTTGTCTTCGTCGTAGGTGTCGCCGCAGTACGGAACTCGTACGTCGCCGCCAAACTCGGTCTGCGACCAGGCCAACTCGCGATCCGTCAACGCGTCGTCGTCGATCACCAGCAAGTCGCCCGGGGGCAGTTCGATGACGTCGATACCGGCGGCCGCCACGGCCAGGCCGGCGGACGTGTTCGAACGGATATCCAACTCCTCGCCACGAGAGGCCAGCAGCAATGCGCCGGTGGCAGCCACAAAAGCGGGCTGCGAGACGGTCACGACCGGTCTGCGGGAGTGCACCGAGAGGCGTTCATTGATAAGTGGAATGCTGGCCCCGCCACCGACGGTGACCACGGCGGCCAGGTCTGTCCAGCTCTTCGAGTAGCGAGCCAGCATCTTGTCGAACGCGTAAATCAACCCGGTCAGCCGGTCCTGTATCAGGTCTCCCAGCTCGTCTCGCGTCAGCCGCATGGTGCACCGGCGGCCGCCGAGCTCAGCAACGAATTCGGTCACCGTGTCGGTGGACAACCGCTCTTTTGCCGCCCTGCACTGCTCCCTGAGCTGGCCGAGTTGCCCGACGCCGGCGGTATTGGCCGGATCAATGCCGCTGCCGTGTCCCAGTTCCTCGAAGACCCGGAGCAAAATGGCCTGGTCGATCTCATCGCCGGAGAAATCCGCGTAACGCAAGGTGGCGCTGGCAGGTCGAAAATCGCCCGAGATGTCCACCAAGGTTGCGGACGTGCCGGTGCCGCCGAAATCGAGCAGACCCACTACGCCGGTTGCCGCCAAGCAAAGCTCCACGTTCGCCGCGGTCAGCGACGCGATCGCGTCCGAAACCAGGCGGGGCGCCGTGCCGCTTCGGACGAAGCCCAGATGCGTCCGTAGTCCGCTGCGCAGGGCTTGGACCGTGTCAGATTTCCAGTAAGCGGGAACGGCGATCGCGATATCTGAAGAAGTCGCATCCACGCCTGCGGCGACCACCATCGCGTCCAGCGCCTCGACCATCAGCAGGTCCGCGTCGTGCGACGATCCGTCGCCGGACACCAGCGCTACGGAGCCACCGATGCGCTGCACGAAGCCGCTCATGAGCATGCCGGGCTCATTCAGGTTCTCAACGGGCAGGCCGACTTTCGGCGCGCAGTGCGGATATAGAGTCAGCACAGCGCGGCGCAAAACCGGCAAACTTCCGTTGCTCGCGGCGACCAGGTTCGTGGTCCCGATCGACAAACCCAGTGGGTCGTACATAGAGCGAATACTTCCTCTATAGGTGTCGGCGGCCAGCGTTAACCTTATCCGTGCTCGGGTCGTATGCCGATGGGTCACAACGTCATTGGTATCCGCTCGATGCGGTTGTGTCACCAAAGCGGTACCGCCGGCACCTTGACAAAGCCGCGTTGGTTCAAATCTCCGATGCCGCGACTTCGACGAAGGCGCGGGACGGGCCGCGTCGTGGCGCAAAAGTGGTCAGCGGTGATCGGCGAAACCAGCAGATGTGCTGCAATGGCCTGATGAGCCTCCACGACCACGCCGCCGACTTAGCCGACATCGAAGCGATCAAGCAGGTCAAATACCGGTATTTACGCGCACTGGACACCAAGCACTGGGACGACTACGCCGATACGCTGACCGAAGACATCAAGGCCGACTACGGACCGTCGATCGGCAAAGAGCTGCACTTCACCAACCGCGCCGACCTGGTGGAATACATGCGCACCTCGCTTGGCCCGAACACCATCACCGAGCACCGGGTGACCCATCCGGAAATCATCCTGAACGGCGATACCGCGTCGGGCAATTGGTATCTGCAAGACAAGGTGATCGTCGCCGAATTCAACTTCTTGCTGATCGGTGCGGCTTTCTACCACGACGAGTACCGGCGCACCGAAAGCGGCTGGAAGATATCCGTCACCGGCTACGACAGAACATACGACGCGACAATGTCGTTGGCGGGCATGGACTTCAAGGTCAAGCCGGGCCGCGCGATACGCATCTAGTTGCGGTCTGGCAGGCCGAGCCGTTACTTGGTGATCGCGATGACCGCGCCGGGCCGCAACCACTGGATGATCTGCACCAGCGTGGCGTCATCGATCGCAACGCAGCCCTCGGTCGGGCCGCCATCGGTGGTGTGGAAGAAGAACGCCGCACCGCCGCCCGGAACCTTGTTCTTGTTGACGCCCATCACGACCGCGTGCTTGTACTGCGGGATTTGCAAGTTCTCGCTGTCGGCGGTACTGAACGGGCACTGCGACTTCTCGCACACCTGCATGCTGTTGAAGGTGGGGCTATGGTCGTCGCCGCTCCACCAGTGGTTGGGTCCGACTTGGGTGTAGGGCAGTCCCCCACCGGGATTCGGGGCGGTACCGAAAGCGGAGTCGAGCGTGTAGACACCCATCGGGGTCGCCGGAACCTCGCTCTTCGCCTGCGGCGCCATGCCCAACGAGCCGACGTGGGTGGGAATGCCGGCCTTGAGCGGTTGCCAACCGGCGGCGGTGCGCTGGTAGATGTCCATCCTCGCGTTCGAACCGCCCGTGCTGACCACCGAAACCACCTGCGTGGCAGCGCCGACCGAGTTCGCGAACCAGGGCGCGCCGGCCGCGCCACTTACCGGCGCGAGCAGAAGCGACGCGCAGACTAGGCACGCTGCAGCAGCCAGCAGAACTCCCAGTCGGCGCATGCTTCCATCGTCAGGCCCGATTACTTGAAGGTCAAGTTAAGCTTCAGATCCAGTTAGGTCACTGCACCGTTACGCTCGAAAACCTGGGGTGGCCGAAACACCAGCAGGCACAACAGGAAATAGAGATAGCCAAGCGACCAGCCGGCCAGCACATCGGATGGGTAGTGCACATTCAAGGCGACCCTGGCTATCCCGACCAACAGCACGCTCAGTGCGCTCACGGCGATCGCGACCCGGCGCATCGACCGGCTCAGCATCGGCAACAGGAAACTCAGCAGCGCAAGGAAGATCGCGGTCGTCTCCAGCGCGTGCCCAGACGGAAATGAAGTTGAGGGCGCGGATGCCAGCATGGTCGACGGTCGCGGGCGGTTGGCCAGACCCTTTGCCCCCGTCGTGACGAGTCCGCTGAGCGGCGCACAGGCGAACAGCACCAGCGCCTCGCGCACGTTGCGCTGCACCAGCGCCGCCACCATGGCGGCCACGCCAATCCACCGCAGCGGGACGGGGCCCAGCACATCCGACACGCCATTCCAGAATTGCACCGCCATGGGGTGCTTGATTCCTGTCTCGTGCCCGGCGTTCAGCAGCGACCAATCAAAATCATGCAACCAGCTCCAAGGCTGGCGGTAGCCCACCCACATGGCCGAATAGACCACGATGGCGGCCACCGCGACGACAGCGGCGAGGAAAGCGGGCCAGGAAACACCCCGAGTGATTCGGCGGCGGGTCATGAGTAGACCGATACCATGCCGGGGATTCCATACGATGGCCAGATGGCCGATCACGCATTCAGTCCGCAGGAGCGACGGGCGATTTATCGGGTGATCTCCGAACGGCGAGACATGCGCCGCTTCGTCACCGGTGCCGTGGTTCCCGAGGATGTGTTGGCGCGCCTGCTGCAAGCGGCGCACGCAGCGCCAAGCGTCGGCCTGATGCAGCCGTGGCGCTTTATCCGGATCACCGATGAACCGCTCCGGGCGCGCATACACGCACTCATCAACGAAGAGCGCGCACTCACCGCTCAAGCCCTGGGACAGCGGGCCGAGGAATTCCTGCAACTCAAGGTCGAAGGCATTTTGGAATGCGCGGAGCTCCTGGTGGTGGCGCTGTGCGACCAGCGTGATGCGCACATTTTCGGCCGGCGCACGCTTCCCCAGATGGACCTGGCATCGGTGACGTGCGCAATCCAGAACCTGTGGCTGGCGGCCAGGTCGGAAGGTCTCGGCATGGGCTGGGTCTCCCTGTTCGACCCGCAGCGGCTGGCGGCCCTGTTGGACATGCCCGCCGATGCCGAACCCATCGCCGTCCTGTGCCTGGGCCCGGTGCCGGAGTTCCCGGACCGACCTGCGCTGGAGCTAGACGGCTGGGCCGTCGCGCGACCGCTCGGCGATTTCGTCTCCGAGAACGGCTGGGGTCAGCGCCCGCCCGGCCAGCCCGCGCCGGCCGCCGGTGCGGGAACGGCCAGCACGATGCCGTCCCAGTCGGTGTGATCCATCAAATGCTGCGGCCCGGGCCAGTGCGCGGCGACCACGAAGAGAGTGCCGCGGTCGTCGCCGCCAAGCATGCAGGCGAACGCGCCGCGATCAAGCTGGACCCGTTGCAACACCTCACCGCCCTCGCGCACGCGCACGCAGCAGCGATCACCGACGTCGGCGTACCAGGCCGCTCCGTCACGGTCGAGACAGATGCCGTCGGGTGAGTGACTACCTAGGTCTGCCCACAGCCGGCGATTCGACAGCAAACCGTTGGCGCCGATGTCGAAGGCGGTCAGCCGGTGCCGGTACGACTCGGCGACGACCAGCGTGGCACCGTCCGGGGTGACGGCCATCCCGTTCGGAAACGCCAGGTCGTCGGCGGCCAACCGGGCGCGGCCATCAGGGGTGACCAGGGCAACGAATCCGGGCGCCGGTTCACCGCCGGAATTTCCCTCAGCGAAGTCGAAATTCACGTTGTTGACGTAAATGTTGCCGCGGCCGTCGATCACGATGTCGTTGTAGGCGTAGGGAGACAGCGCCGACAGGTCTGCGTGCCGCGCCAGCGTTCCGTCCGCCGTCAGGCGAAGCAACGCCAGCTCAGGACTCGACGTCAGCACCAGGCCCTGGCTGGCCGGCAGGTTCGGCAGGAAGTCGAAACACATTGGCAACGAATGGTGTTCGAGCACGATCCGAACGGCGTCCGCACCCGGCCCGGAGGGGTCGATCGCGTGGATCAGACCACCCGTCCAGTCGGCCACCCAAAGTCGTCCGTCGCGCCAACGCGGCGACTCCAATAGGCCCATACCGGTCGTTACCGTGCGCATGGCCGCATTGTTGCACTTCGCCGCTTCGCTCCGGGCACGCAACGAGGAGCTGGGGTATCGTCGCCGGTCGGAAGGACGGAAATGACAGGTAGGGGTGTGGCGGGAATCCGGCAACGCGACAACGTGCTGATGGTGCACTGGCACGACCTGGGGCGTTGTCTGGGCGCCTACGGCCACACGGATATATCCAGCCCCCGGCTGGACCGCCTCGCCGCCGAGGGCATCCTGTTTACCAGAGCGCATTCCACCGCGCCGTTGTGCTCGCCGTCACGAGGATCGCTGTTCACCGGCCGCTACCCGCAGAGCAATGGTCTGGTGGGCTTGGCCCATCATGGCTGGGAATACCGCGCCGGAGTCCGCACCCTTCCGCAGATGTTGTCCGAGTCTGGCTGGTACTCAGCACTTTTCGGCATGCAGCACGAGACATCCTACCCGAAGCGGCTGGGCTTCGACGAGTTCGACGTGTCGAATTCGTACTGCGATTACGTGGTAGACAAGGCCGACGAATGGCTCCGGGGTAGCCCCGAGAACCTTTCGGGCCAACCGTTCCTGTTGACGGCCGGGTTTTTCGAAACCCACCGGCCCTACCCGCGGGACCGTTATGAGCCGGCCGACAGCGCAGACGTCAATCCGCCTGCCTACCTGCCCGATACCCCTGAGGTGCGCGGCGATCTCGCGGACTTCTACGGGGCGATCGCGTCGGCCGATGCCGCAGTCGGCCGGTTGCTGGACACGCTGGCCGAAACCGGGCTGGACGCCAGCACCTGGGTGGTGTTTTTCACCGATCACGGCCCGGCGTTCCCGCGCGCGAAATCCACGCTTTACGACGCCGGAACCGGCATAGCAATGGTCGTCCGCCCGCCAGTCGGTCGAGGGCTGGCGCCCAGCGTCTACGACGAGCTGTTCAGCGGCGTCGATCTGGTCCCAACGCTTTTGGGCTTGCTGGGCCTCGACGTGCCGGCCGACGTCGACGGCGCGTCCCATGCGGGCAACCTGTTCGCGCGGGATACCCAAACCGATCCGGTACGCGACCACGTGTACACCACCAAGACCTATCACGACTCGTTCGATCCCATTCGCGCAATCCGGACAAAGGAATACAGTTACATCGAAAACTACGTGCCAGGGCCACTGCTGGATCTGCCGTTGGATATCGAAGAAAGTCCGTCCGGGCTGGCGGTCGCACCGTTCGTCAAGTCGCCCCGGCCACAGCGCGAACTCTATGATCTGCGCGCCGACCCTAACGAGACCACCAACCTGCTGGCCCCGGATTTCGGCGTCGACCCCCGGATAGATGGAATCGCAGCCGATCTGGCTGTCCTACTAAATGATTGGCGCGAGCGCACCGGCGACGTCATACCTTCGGAGTTCGCCGGTAAACGCATCGCGACGCGTTATACCGAAACGTATCTGCGGATCCACCGCACCTCGCCGGTCAGCCGGTCGGCGATCGCCGCCGACCGGGGCGTGGAGGAATAACTCACCCGGTTGTCCCGTTGGCGCCGAGCAGCAGCAACCCGGTGTTCAGCGCTGCGTTACGTGCCGCCAACCTGAGCCACGATGAAAACCCGCCGGAACGGGAAGAACGTCGTACCGTCGGACCGCGGCGGGTAGGCGTCGTCGAGCAGCGGGATGAGTTCCCGGCGGAACTGTTCCCAGCCCTCGTCGTCGAGCTGCTCGCGCACCGGGACCAGCGCGGTACCGGTGATCCAGTCCAGCACCGGGTGCTCGCCGCTCAGTTGGTGGAGGTACGTGGTCTCCCAGACGTCGACCCTGCATCCGGCTTCCATCAGCAGATCGGCATAATGCGTCGGCGATTGAATTACCGCACCTAATCGAAATGGTAAGTCACGCAAGATTTTTGCGTACGGTTCACGGCGGGCCAGGGTCCGCGCCGCGGAGTGCGATGGCGTCTCGAAGTTGCCTGGGACTTGAACCGCGATCCACGATCCCGGCGCCAGCTCCCGGGTCCACCGGACCATCAGGTCGGCGTGCTCGGGCACCCAGTGCATGGCCGCGTTGCTGACCACCACGTCTGTGTCAGGCTTTGGCTTCCAGGTTCGCAAGTCCCCGGTGCTCGCGTCGATCCCGCGTTCGCGGGCTGCGGCAACCATCTCCGGGGAGCTGTCCACTGCCTCGATCACCGCGCCGGGCCAGCGCTTGGACAGATACTGCGTCAGGTGGCCCGGCCCGCAGCCGAGATCAGCCACCCGCCGCGCCCGCTCGGCACCCACCCGCGATACCAGGTCATAAAACGGGCGACTGCGATAGTCAGCGAACGCCAGGTACACATCGGGATCCCACATGTCCGTCCTCCTTATCAACACCGTAACCAAAGATCCGTTGCCGCGATGCCCAGCCGGATAGCATCGGTCCGTGCCGCCCGACACCGATCCGATCGATAGTCACCTTCCGGTTCCGGATGTTCCGGGCGACCCGGGCGCTGCTGTACCGGCCAGCAACGGCGGACTGCCCCCACGTTCCGCGTTGTCGCCCCGTCAGCGGGTGGTGGTCCAGGCATCTGCGATCGGCGACCTGGCGCTGCGCACCTGGGTCTCGTCGGTGCTGGCCACCACGGTGGCGCCGGCCGTTGTCGCCACTTCGCTGCGCGATACCAGATCGGGCCCCGAGCGCCGCGACCTCGCCTTCTACGCCGAGCTGGCGGCGGCGCAGGATCCGGTCAAGTCGTTCCCCGCACCCACCGAACTGCCCCGGGTGTCGTCGCGGCCAGCCAGTCAGCGCGCGGAGCGGCTTGCACGCGGCAGGGTCGACAACATCGCGTTCGCCAGTAGCTTCACAGCGATCAACCCCGCGATGCGCAGCCGCTGGAGCGCGCTGAAGTCCAACAACATGGTGCGCGCACAACACTGGCGCCATGACGACGGACCGCGCCCCACACTGTGCGTCATCCACGGCTTCATGGGCTCCTCGTATCTCGTCAACGGCCGGTTCTTCACGCTGCCCTGGTACTACCGGTCCGGCTATGACGTCCTGATGTACACGTTGCCGTTTCATGGCCGGCGGGCTGAAAAGTTCTCGCCGTTCAGTGGCTTCGGCTATTTCGCGGCTGGGCTCGCCGGATTCGCCGAGGCGATGGCTCAGGCCGTGCACGACTTCCGCTCCATCGTGGACTATTTGCGGCACACCGGGGTAAACCGCATCGCGCTGACCGGCATATCGCTGGGCGGTTACACTTCCGCGCTGGTGGCCTCGGTCGAGGACCGGCTCGAAGCCGTCATCCCCAATTGCCCTGTCGTTACACCCAAAACAATGTTCGACGAATGGTTCCCGGCCAACAAACTCGTCAACCTCGGGTTGCGGCTAAGCAACATCAGCGCCGATGAGTTAGACGCCGGGATGTCCTACCACTGCCCACTGAACTACCCGCCGCTGGTGCCCAAGGAGCGCCGGATGATCGTCACCGGTCTCGGCGACCGGATGGCGCCGCCGGGTCAGGCGGTGATGCTTTGGGAGCATTGGGACCGCTGCGCGCTGCGGTGGTTTCCGGGCGGTCACGTGGTGCACATGAGCCAGCTGGACTATCTGCGCCGGATGAGCAGCTTCCTACACGGCCCTATGTTCAATTAGCGGACTCCGCCAGCTGCGCCCGATGTGCGCCGACGGCAGGTATCGGCCAATCCAGCCCCGTGAGCAATCCGGCGGGCGCGTCCCTATGCCCATCGAGTC
>Ga0182012_10001670_pt1 | contig 24166 bp, 19 predicted proteins | sample 612S2SmetaG_FD_120486 | JGI IMG/M metagenome (GOLD analysis project Ga0182012, IMG submission 120486) | Permafrost microbial communities from Stordalen Mire, Sweden - 612S2S metaG | ecosystem: Environmental > Terrestrial > Soil > Wetlands > Permafrost | place: Sweden: Stordalen | collected... | reverse complement strand
GACCGTGCCGCCAACGGCGCCCACGAACCAGTTGCGTGACCGCTGCCAGAATCATTTCCTCGCCCTGCGGATTCCGGTGGAACCGGCGGCACTGGATGAACTGCTGGCACGCGCCGAGAAAGAGAGTCTCTCTCACCTGCGTTTCCTCGATCTGCTGTTGGGGGCGCAGGCCGATGCACGCCGCGAGCGCGCGGTGGCGCGGCGCATCCAGGATGCGCACTTTGCCGAGAGCAAAACACTGGAAGGCTTCAACTGGCAGTTCAATCCCAAGGCCTTCGACCGCGTGCAGATCGAAGAGCTGGCCACCGGCGACTTCATCCGCCGCCACAGCAATCTCGTGCTGGTCGGCTGGAGCGGCGTGGGCAAGAGTCACATTGTTCAGGCACTGGGCCAGAAGGCTTGCGTGCATGGGTATCGCGTTTTATACCGGACCTCCGCTCAGTTACTCGCCGACCTGACAGCTTCGCTGGCCGATAAAACACTGCCCGCCAGATTGCGCCGTTACGCCAAACCGGAGCTACTCATTATCGACGAGTTCGGCTTCGACAAAATCGAGCGAGCGGAATGCCCCCAAGCCGCTCACTTGCTCTATAAAATCATTGCGTCGCGGAATCAAAAGCGCTCTACGGCACTGGTCACGAACGTGGACTTCGACAAATGGGGCGACTATCTTTCCGACGGCCCACTGGCGATGGCTTTCCTAGATCGTCTGGTCGAAGGCGCCATTATCTTAAAGGTCAAAGGCAAGTCCTATCGCGCACCGGAGGCCAAGCCTTCCCAAGATTAGTTCTTCTGAGAACACCTCACTGCGTCTGCGGCCAGCCATACCGTAACCACCCAGGCGGCGCGACGCTGCCCGCCATAGTGGTACATTTTTTCACCGCCTCCGACATGAAGAGCCGCCAATTGGGCTTATCCTCTGCGCAGGTAAGTCGGATGAGAGAGTTGAACTGCTGGAACTCGAAAAGACAGAAATTAGAGTAGCTCAGTATCTCACAGAACTGCCCCCTCGCGAGATTCTCCAGAAGCGCCTGCACGAGGCCATCGTCTGGGCGAGGGCTCGATTGGGGAGTAGCGATTAGTGCATCTCGAATCGCGGCGAGCGCCATGCCGACCAGGCCGGGTGCTCCATGCCCGGGGAATTGTCTCATTCCACTTGCCGGGGCAAAGTATGTCTCCGCCCCTCTATTGGCGCACGGACTAACGCTAACCAGCCGCGCCCATGGTTTTTGGCGCCTCGTCAATTTTGGGATTCTGGCCATATTTGTTGTCGCCGGGCTCGCTATCTAAACACAGGAAAACCAAATTGACGATAGGAAGAAGAATCCACCAGCCACTGCGGCCGCTGTCGTGCATTCGTCGAACTGCAACGGCCAGACTGGGTAGCAATACGGCCAAGTTGTAAATAACGGCGGCGACGTTGCTTATGGAGGTACCTTGTTGGAGAACGCCGCCGATAAAACCTGTGATAAAGCCGATGACCAGAGCAATGACGAAGTTAAATAGGAAAAACATCCAATATTCTTTGCGGCGCGCTCTTCCACTGAAGTTCGCGTAGTTGGATAGCACCTTGATATACCAGTTCATGAGTTTGTCCCGAAATTCCTCAAATTCCCCTCGCGCATCACTCAGGTGAGGCAGGGTATCTCCGTAAAGATGGCTGGCATCGTACCATTTCGCAAGGCCGGGAGTTGGCTCTGCCGGAGGAGCGGAACATAGCCGGGCGGAATTCCGCTTGGGATGCACGAACAGCTGCGGGGCTATGGATCAAACTACCCTTGCCCCTGAAATCCTTCAGTTTCGATCGCTCCCTCGAGAGACCATACCAGTCCGCGAGTCTGAATGCATGGTAAAGAAGCAGCACATGCGCTGGAGCCGGAAAGGACTACTCATTCTGGCTGTAGCTCAAACTTGCTTCGACAGTAACCGATTTATCGCTGAGCAGAGAGAATCTATTGCTAATTACCAAGAAGTATGTGCCCGGCTTCAGCTTCACGTCAAACGCACCAGTGGTGAGCTGACCTGGAGTTTCCCAGAGCACCGAAGCCTGGTGGCCATTCATCCAGTTGGTTATGTTCATTTCGTCGCCGATGGCGACTTGCACATCGTTTCCGCTCCCACCCGATGCGGTGAAGCTGCCTTTAATTGAAGCTTGGAGCATGTCTGGGAGCACATCGAGACGATAACTTGCGGATTTGCCGGCTTCAATTTGAATCGCGCCGTTTACGATTGTTTGGCTCTTTGCCACCAACCGGCTTTCGGGCGGAGTCGGGGCAGACTGGGAAGTGCAAGCTTCTCCCATTGCAAGAAGCGCGAGCAGACACAAGCTAACGGCAAATTGTTTCAGCGCAGCGGGCTGGTTTCCTACAGATGTCATGGTTGGTATCCTCAACAACAGAAGCGTATTCGCGCGGCATTTTTGTCAAAAAACTCGGTCGAGTCACCTAACGTGACATCTAAAATCGACCTGTCGTGAAACTCTGATTCCGGATACGATGATCTCTGCCGGCCCGCGGCAATCCAGCTCCGCATTTCCGGTCGCCATGCCAAACAGGTCGCCAATGCCAAAAATCTTGACGTTCAACTTTATTCTCAAATTGGCTGAGCCATTTGAGGGGACCGAAAGAGGCTGATTATTGTCCGGCTTCCACTCAGCCGTCGCGACTTCGCTTCCGGAAACTAAGCAGTGAGAGGAAACCGATTGAAGGCCAAACGGAATCAGGGAAGAGTTCGTGACACGAAGAGCGACTTCAGGGTAAGCATCCGAACCCCGCAATTGAAAGCCAGCGCCCGCAACCGTGATTACCAGACGACTCGTAAGATACGACGGTAAAGCAAGCGCTGAGGCAACTGCCGCCAAGACAATCACGGATGCCGCAGCCACCATGAAATACGGCCAGCGACGCTTTCGGCGAGACAGCAGCGTACCATCTTTCTTGCAGAAAGTGAAACTTTCGGGGTAAACAAGACCGCACTCGGGACATTTAGGATTCACGGTGTTTTCTCTCTTTCGGAGTTGCTGTGGGAACAACTATTGCGGCGCTTTTAGGATCGAGCTGACCTCGGCAGCGCTATCTTCCGTCTGCAGCATACCGGCAACACCTCCACCGATCCAGACAGGAGAGCCGAAGGCGGTTGCATCGAGCGGGTCTTTCAACCTGAACGAGCCACTCTCTTTGCGAGCCTGGGTTAGCCATAAGGTCGGCGTCGTTTGCCCGTCCTCCCTGCGTATTTTGTAAACGGCTGCCGGTTGCCACACTTCAGCCAGCGGTTGGGCAGTTTTGACGCCAGCACCCGCATCTTTCCAGGCTGCGGACTCCAACACTACAACATTCCGCCCGTTCGCGCGAAACCTGATCGGGTAGATGCGCCTCGATTCAGGAGCAATTGCCCTGTCCGTTTCTTCCCGCAACTCCAAAATTTTTAGAGAGCCATTGCGCACGCTGACCCTTGGAAGATTCGCTTGCTCGGCCGTAGTCAATGACGCCGAAATTTCAGTAAGTTTGGGAAGCACTTTCACTTGGTGCTCACCGAGTGCTCGAGCCACGCTAGAGTCAAAGAGCCACGGCTCCACAGCTTCCGCAGGCGCCAGGATTTTGCCACCTCCAATTAGAAAGCCTGTTGTCCAGCTTTGCACGTTTTGCGTCTCCCCCTGTTTTGAGACCAACGCATAGCTCGTTTCTATTGCTACAAGCGAGCCCGCCATTCCTTTCGAGGCCTCCACGGCCAGGGCGCTTCTGTTTCTTCGCCACTCCTGGCCGGCTTGTCCCCAGACCCACACAGGCTCTGCGGCGCTCAACGCCGCCATCGCCGCAGCTTGTCCAAAGGGTCCGCCGGGGAGATCGACTCGAACTTCTTGATCGATATCACTGACGACCCAGGCGCCACCAGTAAAAATGGCAAGCTTTTCAAACAGATTGAGCTGGAGTTGCGCGCGCGCAGTGGTGTGCACTTTCGCCTTCCCATTCCGGATAATTTCCCGTAATGGGTCAAATGACGTCAACTCACGGAAGTTCAGCCGAGTTTCGATGCTGGAGAGTCCCTCCACCGGCAGACCCTCACGCAGTTTTATCGGCCCTTGCAGCGAGTTCACCCTGATGGGGATGCCGTTAACGGTGACTTGATCAAAGACAACCGCGCGAAGCGTGGCGTTCTGATTCGCAATCGCAGACAGTTCGAGTGTGGCACCAAACCCGCTTTCATCCAACTGAGATAGCTCAACAGCGTGCAGCTCTACCGTCCATGCCGGTGCGTGTGTAATCGCGTCCGTCGCTGCGGTTAGATAGAGTCGCGGACCAGAAAGGAGTAGGAGCGCCGTTACGGTAATAGATTTGATGGACATTGTTCAGACTCTACATTTATAAGCGCGATTCAGCGGTGACTTTTCGAAAAAAAGTTGTGCCATAGCGCTAAAGAACTCAGCGTCTCAGAAATGCCAGCTTCGGGAGTTTCGCAAAAGGAGTCAAACCCTGGAAATACCGACCCAAATCAATCCGAAAGGCTTCCGCTGAAGCATAGCGTTTCTGTGGGTTTCGCTGAAGGGCCATCATTAGTATTTGATCGAGGGAGCCACGCAGGACTCTGCGCAATTGTTCTGCGGTCTCGGGAAAGCCTATCAAACAAGCGTCCGGCAGCAACACCCGGTCACTAGCCTTCACGTATTTTTGAACAGTTTGGGGAGCAGCGTGCTTCTTTTCCTTACTTCCTTCGGGGTCGTCCGGCAGTGCGCCAGTCAGAAGCTCGTAGAGCACCACACCCATCGAATATATATCCGACCGTTTATTCAACTTTTGTTGAGCAAGTTGCTCAGGGCTCGCGTACGCCGGCGTCATCATGCGGTTGACGCCACTACCGAATTCTCTCGTCTGAGTCGTTCTATCAAAAGCTTTGGAAATGCCGAAGTCTACAATTTTGACGAATCCATCGCGAAGCACGAGCAGATTGTTGGGAGTGATGTCCCGATGCAGTATGCCATAATCATGCAGAAAATGAACGGCCACACAGACTTGCTGAAATAATTTTGCCCGCTGTTTGACTGTCAATTTAAGGCGGCGGCAATACTCCGTGATACTGACGCCATCTACGTATTCCATTACGTAAAAGGGAAGGTGAGCGGCCGTTTCCCCCGCATCCAAAATGCGGGCGATATTTTGATGCCGGAGATTGGACAGAATTTGTCGTTCGTTGGCGAAGCGGCTGACAGCATCGGCGGTCAGCTTATCGGAGCGTACAACCTTCAAAGCAACGACGCCGCCTTCCGGTGCGCCCACGCGGCGCGCGCGATAGACGACGCCCGCCCCCCCTTTAGCGATTTCGCCAATCAGTTCCCAGTTGCCGATTCGTTTTGGAGGGGCCTGTTCACCGGAGTCCAGATTGAGAGGTGAAAGGGGGTCGGGATCGCGTAAGGCATCAAGAAGCCCTGCCAGCCTACGTTCCAACTCCGCGTCGCCCTGGCAGCGCTCTTTAACAAAGCTGGGCCATTCGTTCGACGGAAGCGCTCTCGCTTCGCGAAATAGTTTTCGGCAATGTTCGTATACGCGGTTTTCCATGATGAGCCGAGCACCAGACTGAAGGCCATTCTAGCCAAGCGAGTGCGAGACCGCTGATGTGCAAATAATTGCGGCGGATTTCGCAACATTTTACGCTTTGTTAGTTAGCGGCGGGCGAGTGCGAACAACTGTGTTAGACTAACCCACCAAAGTGAGAGTGTCTCGTGCCGCTAGGTTCGTGATCAAGATTTCATTTTCCGAAAGGTTTCGAAAGTATGCCGAGCGAAGCTTTGATCGTCTGCCGCAAATGCAAGCGGTCCACGCCTGGAGATGCTGAATTTTGCGATCTTTGTGGTGCTGCCATCGCAAGCAACGCTTCGCCATCTCAGGCGCTAGAGCGCGAATGGATCATAGGGAGCGATCCGAATGAATGCCAGATTCACGTGGATCGACCTACCGTCTCTCGACGCCATTGCGTCTTGAGAACTCGCGAGGGTTCTTATTACCTGCAGGATTTGAATAGCTCCAACAAGACGTACGTGAACAGCGAGCCCATCTACGGTGAAGTAGAGGTCTCTCGAGAGGACAAAATCACTCTTGGGAAAGTCGTAGATTTTAACCCCTACTGGCCCGACGAACCGGTTCGGTCTCGACCGCGGCGCACAACGACGATTGCCAGCCGAAAGGTCCTTAGCATTGGTCGCGGTCCGCAAAACGATATCGTTCTCAATCGCCCGCGAGTCAGTTGGGCGCACGCTGAATTGATTAGCGAAAAGGGCGCTTGGACTTTGGCCGATGTCGGCTCAACACATGGCACCGCTGTGGGATCGCCGGGAAACAAAATTCGCAATCAGGCGGTCGGCCTGGACGATGTCGTATTCTTCGGCGAGTTTAGCCTGGAACAGGGTTGGCCCATTCGCCAACTTCTTACGGGGCGAGCAGGGAAGTTGCTGGAGGAACTCAAGCTCGACAAGAAAAGAACAATAGTCGGAAGAGGGCCCGATTGTGACATTGTCCTGGATCATCCGAGTGTTTCGAAGCAGCATGCAGAGCTGGTGAGAGAGGGGTCGCGAACTTACGTAAGAGACCTTGGCTCGCTGAACGGAACTTTCGTTGGAGGACAGCCTGTTTCGGGGCAGGTTTATGTGCCGCCGAACAGCGTTATCGCGCTCGGCATCTTTACCCTCGCCATCACGGATTCAGGAACGGTAGAAAAGGCCGAATATAACGGCGATTTCATTCTTTCGGTGGAGGGTTTAGCCGTTCAAGTTAAGGACAAGCGTCTGATTGAAGACGTCTCGTTCACTTTCTTGCCGCAAGAAGTGATCGCTCTCATGGGTGGCTCCGGCGCGGGCAAAACAACGCTTCTCAAAGCCCTCTGCGGCTATACGCGACCGGCGGCTGGGCAAATTCTTTATAACGGTCGGGACCTATATGCTCACTACGCGCAATTCCGTCATCTAATTGGTTACGTTCCTCAGGACGATATCATGCACTCGGAACTGAAGGTCCAAGAGGCGCTCCTCTTTGCAGTGATGTTGCGTACAGGGCAGGACAAAACTAGCGCAATGAGGGACGTAGAGAGCGTCTTGCACAAATTGGAGTTGGGGGATATCCGTGATTCGATCATTGGTTCGCCGATGAACAAAGTCATCAGTGGCGGCCAGCGAAAGCGGGTCAACATAGCAATGGAGCTGTTGTGCCGCCCATCATGTCTCTTTCTTGACGAACCGACGAGCGGGTTGTCCTCCGAAGATGCAAAGATGGTCGTGCGCGTCCTGAAAACGCTGGCAAAAGAAGGCAAGACGGTTGTGATGACGATTCACCAACCAAGCAGAGAAATTTTCGAAATGTTTTCTGGGCTGGTGGTGGTAAAACGCGACAGATCGAAGGACCGACAGTGGATTCCGGGACGGCGTGTTTATTTTGGGCCTGCGTATCCCGATTCGCTGGAGTTCTTCAACCCTGAGAAGGTGCAGGAACATCGCGCTAGCGGCAATCAACCAGGTCCAGAACTTCTTTTCGAAAAACTCGACGCTGAGAGTTCCGATATCTGGGAAAAACGCTACCTTCGCTCAAAATACCGCTCGAAATTTATTGACGACCGGCGCGACGTAGAGATAGAGGTCAATCCGGCACCGGCACCGCCTCGGCGAAGGCCGCTTTCGCAGGCTTGGCTGCTCGTGCGACGCAATGTAATTGTTAAGTTGCGAGACCCTATGCAGCGAATGTTTCTGCTTTTGCAGCCGGTCATGTTTGGTGCATTGATCGCGGTCTTGTTCCATAATTTGGGTGATCAAAGCCAGAATTTTGAAGGCAAGAACTATCCGGATTTTGTCAGCCGTGTTGCGACCATCCACTTTCTGATGGCAATTGCCGCCGTTTGGTTCGGTTGTAATAACGCGGTCCGTGAGATTGTGAGCGAACTCCCAATCTATATACGAGAACGGATGGCTTGCTTGTCGGCACGAAACTACTTACTGTCGAAGTACATTTTTCTCTCCGGTCTTTGCTTATTGCAGTGTTTGACAATGCTCTTGATTGTTTACACTGCTTGCCACTTGCAGGGGCCGTTCTGGTTTTATTTGGGCACCAACTGGTTAACCTCGCTTGTTGGAGTCTCAATTGGACTGGCCGTCTCCGCCCTAGCCGCGCTCTACAGAGCGCCTGAATCTGCGGTATCCGCCCTTCCACTCATCCTTTTGCCAATGATCTTGCTGGGAGGTGGGGTCTACCCACTACATCTATTGGAGACAAACAAGATCGGACCCGTGGCGGTTTCTAATGTGCTCTCGCCTCTCGCGCCAACTCGCTGGCTTTTTGAAGCGGACTACGTCAAGGAGGCGGAGGGTCAATGTGATCAGGCCAGGAAGCTGGATAAAGTCATGAATGCGAAGCTTATCGCAGAACAGTGCGACGGCAAGAATTTGGATTACCCCATCGACATGGCATCCAGTCACTTTCCTGTAGACAAGACTCACAAACGATCTGGCCTTGCGGCCTGTGTAGGATGGTTAACTGGTTTGTTCTCAACGTTTTTGATCGTTACGATGGTGCTTTTGCGGGGACTCGAAAAGAAGGAAATCGGATGAACCAAGAAAATCTTCGGAGCTTGTCGTTATTCGTACGCTATGTTCACTAGAGCTAAACGGAAATGTCTGAAACCAATACGCTAGAGCTGAGCGTCGCCGCCAAGTCCGATACCGGTCTGAAGCGCGATGAAAATCAAGACCGAATGTCGCGGTTCTTCTCTCCCTTCGGCGAGGTCTTCTTAGTCGCCGACGGGATGGGGGGACATCGCGGTGGAGCCAAGGCAGCGGCAATGGTAGGCGATGGACTCAACCGCCACCTGCGCTCCCTCCCCCCAGATACCCCAGTGGAGCTTGCCATTCGCATGGCTGCGGAAAAAACAAATACCGAAGTGGTGCGCGAGAGCCGCGCAGGTCACGAAGAAACGGCGGGCATGGGCGCGACGCTGGTGCTGGCGATCCTGCGCGGTAACGATGCGGTCATCGCACACGTGGGAGATAGTCGAGCTTATCTGTACAGAGATGGGGATCTCCGCAACCTCACCCGGGATCATACGCGCGGCAGAGATAAAGTGGATGCTGGGTTACTCACGGAAGAAGAAGCGTTTGATCATCCCGATTCCAGCGTTTTGACCCGCGCCTTTGGCCACAGTGATCCTTTGGCGGTTGATATTTCGGCACCGCTGCAGCTTCACGCCGGTGATCAAATCCTTCTTTGCACCGATGGCCTTTGCGGCTACGTGCGGGACAAGACGATTGCGGAGGTGCTGGCGCGCGGCCTTGACCCTAAGCACACTGCTGAGAAACTCGTACAATTGGCGAACGAAGCCGGGGGCGAAGACAACGTGACAGTTCAGGTGATTCGCGCCGCTTCGGAAGATTTTCATGAGCGTGAGCCTGCAACCACGGTGTTGGAGGGTTCGAAGACAGGGATTCACCCGGGCGCTCCGTCCGCACGTTGGCGCCAGTTCGTTCAGAGAAAAAAGCTCATCATTATATTATCCGTCGCGGCTCTCTTACTAATCGCGGCATTTGGTGCCGTAGTCAAGCTGGGATGGGTGTCTTTGAAACGAGGCGCGGCGCATCCGCTTGACAGCGCCCAAGCCGCAACTCATCAGCTACAGCCCCCGGCGGCCTCGGGAGAACACCCGCAGACAAACACTCAACCCGCGCCTGGTCGGAATCAGCAAGCTGTCACTCCACAGACACCGGGGGCGCGACCGCCAGTTAAACCGGTTGTCCTGTTGATCGGCGAAAACAAATTCGTAAAGGGTTTGGACAAGCAGGGACAGGTCACACTCATTCTGGCGACGACGGAAAAAAATATCTTTGCCAGTATTCCCACTGATGAAAATGCCGTGCTTTGGCCGAACGACGAGAACGAAGCAATTCTAGATCTGGCCAAGAAAATCCATGAAGGCTTGCAACATGAATCTCCGAACCCAGTTACATTCCGAAGAGTTGAACAGTTGGAGAAACGAAGGCTTCCAGTCAAGTCGAGAACGGCCATCGTGGTTATTGTTTCGAACAGTCCTCACGCCAAGCCTGACGCCGCTGCTACAACGAAAAAATAGACCTGGAGAATTAACCCTACATGTTTTGCCCCAATGACGGAATTGAAAATCGCGAAGGCGCTAAGCGCTGCAAAAAATGCGGTTCCTGTTTGAACTGCGGCGAAAACGATCCCGGTGAAAAATCCTGCAAAAAGTGCCGCATTCCGCTCACCGATACTGCCCCCAGCCAATGTCCCAAAGGCCATTCGCTAACTCCTGGTAACACCCGCTGTGATATCTGCGAAGCTACGGCGTCACATGCTGTGCCCGCTTCGGCTCCAGCGTTGTCGGGCGCACGGCGTCGCGAACCAACGGAAATCGACGCCTCCGATGTCGTTCAATCGCATCGCGGACCCACCGGCGCAGACACCGTTGAGACTCGCGCTCAGAATCGGCCGCAAAGGCGGCCCACCCAATTCGGTAACGCGCGGAAAATCGTTGGAATTCTGGTCACATATTCCTGGAAGAAGGAAGGCGAGGTTTTCGAAATACGCGAAGGAAGAAACATTATTGGCAGTGATATTGATTGCGATGTCCACGTGAGCTACGATCCGAGCCTCAGCGGCAAACACGCCCACATCACGTTTCTGAAGAATTTCGTGATCGGCGACATGGTAAGCATGAGCGGCACGTATGTTGACGAGGAACCAGTCGAACAAGAGCGTCAACCCCTCAGAAACGGCGCCAGCATCCGCACCGGCGGAACGGTTTGGATGTTCGTCGCTATTCCCCCTGTCGAAGGTAAAGCGGAGGCGGCCTCATCATAGCAAGCCCCCAGCATGGGCTTGTCGTCATACCCTTTGACCTCTTCTGGATACCACTATGAGCCTGAATCAAATCGCGCAAACGCACGCTCAAGGTGATTATCGCCATGCTGCGGAAGAGCGCATTGGTGGTGTCTACATCTTGAAAGAACCGCTCGGCTCAGGCGGCTTTGCGGAAGTGTGGCGCGCTCTTGACACCTCGGCAAAACGTCAAGTTGCGCTAAAGATTTTTTACGAAGACATCATGGTGCGGCCGGACTTGGCCAAGGGTGTGTTACGCGAAGCCGAGACGCAAGCGCGCATTCGGAGCGAACGGGTCATCGCTATTCATTCCTGCCATCTTGATTTCAATGCTGGCCCGGGTCCCTACTACATTGCAATGCACCTCATGACCGGCGGCACGCTCGATGATCTTCTTGAGCGAGAAACCCGTCTGCCGTTTGCCCGGGCAGTTTCTATCATCCGAGACGTGGCGGAAGGTTTAGAGGCCGCCCACAAAGCGGAGATCGTTCATCGGGATATAAAACCGAACAATGTTCTGTTTGATGAAAATGGCCGCGCGGCGCTGGCAGATTTTGGTATCGCGAAAGATCTGCGCGCCAAGGGAAGGAACAGGAGTGTCTTCGGAAAACCAGGCGTTGGAACCCCACATTACATGTCGCCTGAGCAACACATGGGGACGGACGTTACCAAGTCGTGGGACATTTACAGCGCGGGCGTTCTCCTCTACGAAATGTTGACCGGCGAGACACCTTTCGTCGGTCCGTCAGATACGGCGATCTACAAGGCAAAAACGGAGCAACCTGTGCCGCTGCTGCGCTCCAAGTGTCCGGAGATTCCCGCTCGCCTGCAACTTGTCGTCGAACGTTGTCTCGATCCGAACCTGAACTTTCGTTACCGCGATTGCGATGAACTACTGCGCGCTCTGGATTGGGCACTGGACGATTCGGAACCTACCAAATTGATTCGGAAGTCCGGCGATCGGGTGGCGGCTTTCGAACTGATGAGCTTGCTTAGTTCCGGTGCCACCTCCGAAGTGTGGCAAGCCTTGGAAACCGTAGAGCGTCAACTCGTCGCACTAAAGGTTTTTGATGCGTCCAACAATTCCAAAGTCCCAGCCATCCGGGGTGCGGTGGAAAGCCAGGCTCGCCTTTCTAACGACAACATCGTACGGGTCTACGAAAAACGTCTCGATGGTGTTGCACCATTCTACATATCGATGCAGTTCATGTCTGGCGGATCGCTAAAGACTTTGCTTGAAAATCGCAAAACGCTCCGCCTGCCCGAAGCTTTGCTCATTGTCGGCAAGATCCTGAACGGGCTTCGAACCGCTCATGCCGCCGGAGTAATTCACGGCAACATTACTACGGCCAATGTTTTGTTTGGTGCCAACGAAACAGTCGCCTTGTCTGACTTCGGTGCGCATGTCAGAACTGGTGAGGTGTCACCAGCGGAGATTTCATACTGGAGCCCGGAACAGTGCCTGGGTAATCCTCCCAGCAAGAGTTCTGATATTTACAGTGTGGGCGCGATTCTGCTTCACATTCTTGTGGGCCACCTGCCTTTCAGCGGAAATACAGTTCGAGAGCTAATTGACGCTAAGTTAGAGCAGGCACGCCTACAACGGCTCCCCCCGCTCGCGGGAGATAGGTCTCTGCCAGAGCGCCTTGAAAAAGTGATCCTCTGTTGCCTAGATACAAATCTCGACTACAGGTATGCGGATTGCGAATCCCTAACGCGAGCATTGGACTGGGCGATGGAAGCAAAGCAATCTGCTGAGCCGGTCACCGCCAGCGAACCTCCTTTTTCCGTGCCCACACCTCCTACTCCAACCGTGGTTTCAAAAGACGGCACACAAGCCTTGTTCGTAATAATAGGCCTGATCGCCCTAGTCATCGCAGTTTCTGTTTGTGTTTCAATTTGGGGAGGGCACTAGTCAAAAATGATTTCTATTCCCAAAAAGGGCGTCGAACGGTGACTGCCACACGTCTTGAATTCGAAGACATCCAGCACAAGGCCGGCGAACGCTTTGGCAACTATGTGCTTGACAAGCCCATGGGTGCAGGCGGCTTCGCCGAGGTCTGGCAGGCTAATGACGAGAGCGCAAATCGGCGCGTAGCGTTGAAAATTTTCTTCGATCGAGTCACTCACGACGCCACCGTTTGGAAGGCGATTCGTGAGGAACCAAAGAAGCAACCGGAGCACGAGCGGATCGTGCCCATCTACCACTGTCATCTTGATTCTGACAACCAGCCAGGTCCCTACTATGTTGTCATGAAACTGATGCAAGGCGGCACTTTGGAGGAGATGCTGCACAAAAGGGGCAAACTACCGCCTGCCGATGCCGTCCGCATTATTCGAGACGTACTTGCCGGTTTGGACTACGCGCATAGCAAAGGCATCATTCACCGCGACATCAAGCCGTCGAACATCCTGTTTGACGCGAACGGGCGAGCCGCTTTAGCCGATTTTGGAATCGCCAAAGATCTGAACAAGACTGGCAACAGTAGCGTATTCGGTTCAGTAGTTGGTACCGCTACGTACATGAGCCACGAGCAAGGTGAGGGTCGCCTAGTCACAAAAGCAACAGACATTTACAGTCTGGGAACTGTGCTCTACGAAATGCTCGCAGGTAAAGTGCCTTTCGACGGACCGAGTGATACAGGCATCATCGTAGCCCGCGCCAAGAGCGATCCGGCCCCGCTACGCCCGGGCGTTCCTGATGTTTCGGAACGCCTGGAAAAAGTAGTGATGACATGCCTGGACAGAAACCTTGAGTTTCGATACGCCGATTGCAATGCATTGTCAAGGGCTCTCGATTGGGCAACAGAGCCGGCATCAGGGCCCGTCGTGCCGCCGCCGGCGCCCACTCCTTCCACAGTTCCAAAGAAGAAGAGTAAAATTATGGGTCGCGTCGTGCTTCCCGGCTTGGCAGCGCTCTTATTGAGCGGTTTTGCCTTCTGGCAAATCCATCGGACCGATCCGCTAGACGAGCTAAAAAAAGTCCACTGGAACTCAGTACACTACAATGACAATCGCTTTGCGGACTGCCAGGGCTACGAACCATGTATCGGCAGGAAGTTGCAGGCAGAACGCCTTCTGAAGCTAGCGGATTGGAAGACTGTTCCCGCAGGTAGCGAGCTTCTCGCAGATTGCATGGGCTATCAGCCTTGTGAGGATCGGAAAAACGTGGTACTTTCTACCGCCAGCGCTGCGCCGAACAAGGCAAAAGTGCCTCCGGACTCAGCCCACAAGGTGAAGAGATCTTTAGGGGGCAACGACACATCACCGGATGATGGCACGCCCGACGGTGGGGGTAAAAGTCAGATCTATCAACAAGCCAAAAAACCTGCGCAGAACTGAAGTAGTCAATCTTCGGCTACACTAAAAAATAGTTTTTGGTAAAATCGGTCGGTTTTTTACGCTTATTCAAGTGTGGGTTGTTTTTTTGCAATTCACAGCCGGATGAGGAGGGCTTCCAATGCGAGTGGTCACTGCATTTTTCTTAGCCGTGCTGGCGAGCACAGCGTACGGTGAAGCAGAGACTCGGTATTTGGCCGGTGTTGACCTGGGCTCCAAAGGTGCAAAAGGTGCGCTCTTCTATTTCGCGCAGGAGCCGGACGGCCCCGCTGAGCGGGTTGTCTACGGAAGAACAATCAACCACAAGCTAGTAAGTTCGATGAACGGTGAGCAATTCACCGAAGCTGGCATCGAGGATGCCGCGGATGCGGTGAAAGATCTGATCGACGAAATGAAAGCGCGGGCAAAAAAAGAAGGGTTCCAGCAGGTTGAGTATTTCGTCGTTGGAAGTAGTGGCGTTGCTAAGGGCAAGAATAAGGCTGATCTCGTCGTAGCCATTAAGAAGGCATCCGGCATTGATATCGAGTTCGTCAGCGCGAAGAGAGAAGGCTATTACGGCTTGATTTCCTCTGTTCCGCCTCGCAGACGGAACGTTGCATTGTACGTAGACATCGGCAGCGGAAATACGAAATTAGGTTGCCTTGTGGGAAGCTCTGATCTCGCCGACTTTCGAGATGCCGAAATTCCTTTTGGGCTACTCTCTTTGCGAAATCTAGCGGCCGAGGAGAACTCTGCGGACTTAGTCGCAGGTATTCAGAAGGTCGTTAAGGAGAAGCTCCGGCCAGCGTACGAAAGGGAGAGCCTCGACACACCTTGCCTGCGAAACCGCCAACGCATCTACTGGACAGGCGGTGCCGCCTGGGCTACGGCAACGTTTATGCATCCGGAAAGATCGCTCCGCCCTTATGTCGTGATCACGAAGCAAGATTTAGATGCGTTCGCGTCACGCCTAAACGACGGAAGTTGGAACCAAAAGCCTCTTGAATACAGTTTTCCGGCTGATGCTTCAGCTGGACGTCAGAAGGAGGTTCGCGACAAAGCTGAGCAGGATCGGAACGACGTTATGAACACCTTTGTACGGGAGGACTTGTTGTCTGGAATTGCCATTGTCAAGAGCGTCCTTGGTGCCAGCAACCCTTCGGCCATTCTTCAATTTGTTCGTAGTGGAAACTATCTCTACGGTTACGCTCGGGAAAAATTCAAAGAAGATCGGGACTTAGATGACCCTGACAATTAGCTTTGTTAAGGAATGAAATTCACTTAGCTGCTATGAATCCAACCCACTTCGAGACCGGCGAATTTCGTCACACGGCTGGTGAGCGCATCGGTAACTATCTGCTCGATAAGCCTCTGGGTGCAGGAGGCTTCGCTGAGGTGTGGCGGGCAGTCGAGCCCAATTCAGAACGACACGTTGCAGTAAAAATCTTTTTTGACCGGGTTACCAATGATCCTACGATCTGGCCAAAAATACGCGAGGAGCCAAAGAAGCAACCCGACCACGAACGTATCGTTCCAATTTATTACAGCCATCTCGACCCTGCAGATGGTCCGGGTCCCTATTACATCGTGATGAAACTGATGGAGGGTGGGACGTTGGAAGAATTCTTAGAAGAGCACAGCAGGTTAGGCCCTGACGATGCCGTACGCATCATTCGAGATGTACTCGATGGTCTTGGCTACGCACACAGCAAAGGCATTATCCATCGAGATATTAAGCCGAGCAACATACTTTTCAGTTCCCAGCACAGAGCGACCCTTGCCGATTTTGGCATCGCCAAGGATCAAAACAAAGCTGGGAATACGACGACGTTCGGTGGGGGGACTGCCACGTATATGAGTCCCGAACAGGCGGAGGGACTGCCCCTCACAAGAGCCACTGATATTTACAGCCTGGGTACTGTCCTATATGAGACCTTAGCTGGGAAGGTGCCGTTCGACGGGCCAACCGACACCGCCATCATTATTGCCCGCAGCAAATACGACCCGCCTCCCTTGAGGCAGTCTGCTCCTGACATTCCGGAGCGGTTGGAAAAGGTGATTCTCACCTGTCTGGACCGAAATCTGGAACATCGCTACGCAGACTGTAACGCGATGTCTAGAGCTCTCGATTGGGCTATGGTAAGTGCTGCAAATTCCGGAACTACTCAGGTTTCGCAGCAGCATGACCCCCAGCCAGAGCCGCCCACCCCAAAGAAATATTGGCTGATCGGCGGACTTGCCGCTGCCGTTCTTGCCGTAGGTTTGGGTTACCACCAGATTCGGAAAACGCCGCCCAATCCCGGTGTCCAAGATGGGCTGATGCAGAACGCTTCGCCTCAACAGCAGTCCGTTACGAAACCGAATCCGCGCGTAGCAAAGGACTGGGCCCACGTTCTATGGAACGACCCGGACTTAGCGAATTGTGTTAACGTTCTCGACGCTTCGCAATGCAATTCGATGAAGCAAAGATCCAATCTCTTGCAGCGGACCAACTTCGACAAGAAAACAGTCGCCTACGACAGTGAGTTGTTTGAGAACTGCATGGGATATAAGCCATGTGTCGACCTAAAGGAATTCAAAGACAAGCTCACCGCACCAAAAGATTGGCCGCATGCGACTCCGAACATGCTGCGCGCTTGTATGGGTTTTCCACCTTGTGTAGCAGCGTCGAGGAATCGCATCCGTCCAATACCCGATCCGCCGGACCCAGGCGGACAGCCGAAAATACACTTAAAACCAAATGGCAAAAGTCAATTCGACCCCAAATAATTGCCGGCGCCTTTATGGCTTAAGCATGACGCGTAATTTATTTCGCGATGATAGCCGATTTGTTCGCTAAGTTAATTGAATAAAAGAAGCAGAGGCTTCAAGAAAGTGATTGAAGGACAAACTATGAGACTAGTAAAAGTATTTCTTCTAGTGACAACAGCGCTGGCAGCGGTCTGTAGCGCCGAACCCAGATACTTCGGTGGAATCGACGTCGGTTCTAAGGGCACGAAAGCGTCCCTGTTTTCATCTACTATGACCGCCGATGGAGACGAGATCGAACTTATTTTCGGCCAAACGATCAACACACGGCTCGTTAGCTCCATGAAGGACAAGAAATTTACGGACGTTGGCCTTCAGGAAGCGACCGATGCGGCCAAAACTTTAATGGACGCCATGAAAGCCAAGGCGGAAGAGCAGAAGCTAGTTGGCGTGAAGTACTATATCGTGGGCAGCAGTGGTGTCGCTGCGGGCGAAAACAAAGACGAACTGGCAACTAGTGTCAAGGCCGCAACAGGCATTGACATGGACTTTATCGACCCGAAACGGGAAGGGTTTTTTGGCGCTGAGTCTTCTATACCAACGGCACGTCTTCCAATCTCAATGTATATCGACATCGGCAGCGGCAACACAAAGCTGGGTTGCGTGGTTGGTGCGTCAGACTTAAAGAACTATAAGAGTGATGAGATCAAATTTGGTTCGGTATCCGGCCGAAATGAGGCGCGCAAACGCAATCCTGACGATGTAGCTGCCGGGATTAAAGATCTGATGAAGGATATCAGCGCCACATACATGAAAGACAGCGAGGATATCCCGTGCCTCCGCAATCGTCAGCGCATCTATTGGACCGGCGGCGCAGCGTGGGCGACGGCTACTTTCACTCATCCTGAGAGGGCGTTGATGCCTCGACTTTATATAACCCGGAAGGACCTGGATGCGTTCTTGGCCAAGCTGACCGATGGCACCTGGAACCAAGGGGCGCCACAGATCAACTACCTTAAAAGTGCAACGCCCGCTCAGCAGAAAAAAATTCGCGAAAAAGCGGAAAAGGAACGCCAAGACGTAATGAATATCTTTGTTCGTGAAGACCTACTGAGTGGCGTTTCCATCATGAAGACCGTTCTCGATGCAAGCAATCCTTCGGCAATCCTTGTATTCGCTCGCGAAAGCGGGTTTATCTACGGATACGCCGAAGAAAAGTTCATGCATGAGCCCAAGAGTGAACACACAACCGCTAGTCGATAGTGAGTTTGCCCTTTTCCCAACTCTGTTTGAGCGGCAAAAGCGGAAACAGAGTTGGGCCGGCGGGGGCCGACACACTAAAGAAATATCTATGTCGAATCCATTTGGCTGCACGCGGCGAAGTTTTGTCTTAACATCACAAATTTCTGCTTTGGGACTCTTATTGAATGGCCGGCTCCGAGCGAGCGAACCCAGAATTGTTGTGCCAAGCTACAACACTTTTACCGATGAAGAAGAGGTCGAACTGGGCAAGGCGTTTGATAAGAAAATGACTGAGGAGGCCGCTTTCATTACGCAGCCATATCTCTCGGGTTATTTAAATGAGATTGTGCAGAAGCTCGGTCACACATCTCGTCGTCCCAATTTCCGCTACTCCATTCGCACCATTGATGTTGCTGAGGTCAACGCATCCGCCGTGCCGGGCGGATTTATGTACGTCAACCGCGGCATGCTCGACATGGTTGAGGATGAGAGCCAGTTGGTGGCTACGCTCGCACATGAAGTGGGCCACGTGGCCGCACACCATGGAACGAATAAGCTGGCGGCCATCTTTATCGGCAAGTCGTTCTACGAACTGGTCAAGCGCGAAGTGTTGCATGACCAAGCCGTTATCGCCAATGTGATTGAGAAACTGGGCGGGGCGCTATTTCTCCTCGCTCAGTTGCAGTACAGTCGCAGCAATGAGGCTGATGCGGATCTACTCGGCTATTACAATATGATGCGCGCCGGTTGGCATCCGGAAGGGATGATCACTATGTTTCGTCTCCTGCTGGCTCACTCCAGAGATCCTAACCTCGTCGAGGCCGTCTTCTCGAGCCACCCGCCAACGTCTGAGCGTATTCAAGCCATTGAGCGTGAAACGCGTGAAGCTCCTCCTGACCCCGGCCTGATCCGCAATTCCGATCAATTTCGCCAGATGAAAGCGGTATTGCGGCAGCTTCCTCCGCCGCGCATGAAAAGCATGCCGCGGTAGAAAGTCGATGCAATTTCGGAACCTCGCATTCGTCGCAGCCGTCGCGCTGACCATCGGATCTCTCGACAGTCAGACGCCGCAGGCGGATACGCGCGTTGGCTCCGTGTGGATGGATCACTATCCAATCGTTAAAGCCGCCGTGGAGTGCGTCCCATCGGAGACATCGCAGCAACCCTGCCCGCCACCGCAAGATCTTGCCTTAGCGGAAGAGTCCGGTTCTGACACTCCGGCGACCGAAGTCAAAACTCTTTCGGAAACCGCAACGGGTGTCGCTGTAGTACTAGCTTTGGACGCCAGCGGCTCTATGAGCGGAAGTCCTGCCGCAGCTATCCGCCGCGTTCTGTCTAGCTTTGCCGACCGAGCGCGAGCAGCCGACCAACTCGCCATTCTTAGCTTCGCCACTGATGTTCGAACAGAAGTACCGTTTGGCGCCGACAAATCTACTTGGCCAACAGTCCTGGAGTCGCTGAAAACGCGCTGCTGTGACACGCATCTCTACGACGGCCTGTCCAATGCCATCAGCCTTCTGCGTGCGCCAGGGCTCTCCCCAGTTCGCCGGGTAATTCTCATTTCAGACGGCAAGGACGAAGGGTCGCAAAACTCCATTGATGATGCGATCAAGCAGGCAGTCGATGGCCAGATCGCCGTCGATACCATCGGCATGACCAAGATCGACGCGGTCTATCTTGACTCGCTAAAGAAGATTTCCTCCACCACCGGCGGCGTTTTCCGTTATGTCAAATCAGATCAAGATCTGGAACGCGTCGTTGGACTCGGAATCAATCAGATGTTGTCCGCAAGCGTAGCAAGCTTTCGGCTCTCGCACACGCCCCAGGATGGAGCTGTTCATGTTCTGGGTATCAAGCGCTTAGGTTCTTCTTGGCGGCAGGATCGCCGGCTGCCGATGCCGATGTCACAGCCGCAGCCCGCTCCAAGACCCGAGGCCCGACTGTTCCGAAATGGTCTCATAATCGGCTCAGTCGCAATTTTAGCGCTGCTGGCGGTGTTGCTCTTCCTCGTGCGCCATCGCTCTCGCCGCAAACGGGAAGAGCAATTAGTGCCTACCGAATCTGTGCCGCCGACAGCATCACGACAACCTTCATTAGGGCCGCCGCCGGTTCCTGGCGCCTTAGCCGAAAACTCATCGTTGCCACCATCCGAGAGCCTTTCATCGAAACCTACCAGGCCGCGCCGAAGAACGATCATCCTACATCGATTCGAAGAACCGCGCACCGATCGTCCTTCCGCTTGGCTCACCCAAATTGCCGGCAGCAATGAGCACTATGTGTACGCCCTCATCAAACCTAAAACTTGGTTTGGAAGCGCACCCACAGCTACGGTTCAGCTATCTAACACCCTGGGAGTGCTTCCGATGCACGCCTGCATAGAGTTTGAAGACGGTAGTCTCTATTTGTCGTCAGAATCTCGTGAGGCAAAAGTGAGCCTCGAAGAAGAAGAATTTGCTTTGAGCCGCAGGATCATCCAACCCGGCGACAAAATCACGGTGGGAGACGCGAGTTTTCAGCTGATACTATCGAAGCCTCCCAGATGAACCCGTTTGGTCTCTTTAAGAGAAAGGGGAACCTGATGAAACAAACAGAGCCTAGAATCACTCAGCTTTTGCAAAGCGCCGCTAAAGGAGACGAAGCAGCGGCCAATCTAGCGTGGGAGGCCGTGTATCGCGAGCTACAGAACATAGCCACTGGCTACCTTAAGCGCGAATACCAGCATCAGACTCTTCAGGCCTCGGATTTGGTGCATGAGGTTTATCTCCGGATGTTCGGGCAGAATAAGGTTCGTGTCAATGACCGCAAACATTTTTATCGGTTGGCCGCCAGACAAATGCGCCATTTCCTTGTTGATCGAACCCGAAAGAAAAGGGCTCACAAGCGTGAGGGAGAGAACATCTCGCTCGATGATTGTTTGGTGATAGGCCAAGCGCTGGACGAACGATTGTTGGCTTTGGACAGCCTCCTCACAGAGCTGAACGCTTTAGACGCTGAAGCGGCAGCGGTGGTGGAGATGCGTTATTTCGGTGGCTACAGTGCCGCCCGTACCGCAGAACTTCTGGACATAAGCGCGGCTGACGAACGAGACCATTTCGAATTCGCCAAGGCCTGGTTGAAAGAGAGAATGGTTGACAAGTAAAGTGAATAACTGGCGTTCCAGCCAGGCAGCACCACGGAATCGGGGCCCCTCTCCGCAAGTAAGATGGGCCCTGGCCGGCTTCCAGAGCGGTTTCCGGCGAGAGAGGGTCGGAAGGCCGTCTTTTAGGAAGACCCATTAAAGTGCAGCGCGACATTGGTAAAGTAAAGGCCGTCAGCCGTTCCCCTGCACCAAGCTCTCCTTCTTAATCTCCACGTTCTCGTTGGCTAACCTCAGTTTAATCGGCAACCCACCTACCGAAGGCGCAATCTTCCGCACTAACTGCTCGAACTCGGAAACATGGGTTGGATCTTCCCACCAGCCATTTCGGACTATGAACGTCATCGCCGGCACGCCGCCGCCTTTTGTTAGAAACAAACTCAGCTTGTGGTCCGAAACGAATCCCTCCCCTTCTAACGCCTTCGCCAGCGACTTAGCCTCAGCTTCACTGGCCGTCCCTAAATAAAAGATTTCCAAATGCGAATCCGTCAAAAGCCGCCCAACCATCAATTCCTTCTTCGTCTCCCAGGCAACATTCGTCAGCCTCACCGTGATAGGAAAACCACCGACCGACGGGGCAATCTGACGCCCGATTTCCTCAAAGGACTCGGGGATGCCTGCCTCGTCCCAGAACCCCTCCTTCACCGCAAACGCCACCGCGGTAGCGCCATTTTCTTTCGAAAGCCTGATGGAGGCACCTTTACTGCTCGCGAAACCTAACTGCTGGAGAGCCTTGCCTAATGATTCAGCATCTTGCTTTGAAGCAGATCCTGAATAGTAGACTTCACAATGCGACCCGACCCTTATCTTGGATCGGTCCATCGAAATATAGGCCGCGCCAGCGGCAACGCCAAAGATAATCGCACAAGAGGCGGCAAGGAAGATCAGACTGATTCCGAGGGCTTTCCATCTGGATTCGAAGGGCCCACCTTGACTGAAGTGCTTGTCCAAAATCGGGCCCTGCTGCGATTGAGCCGCACCCCGGACGCCCATCAACAAGCCGATTCCGATGGGAAGAGACAAGCTTTGTGGCACCAAGTGACCGATCACCAACGCCATAACCGTTACGCCCAAACCAGCTAGCAGGGCTGTTTTAGCTTTCTCCGGTTGCCCCAAACGCCGAAAATTTGTGGCAATCAACGCGGCAGCAGCCAATGGCGTGCCGAAGAAGGCGGCAATGGTAATGGCGGCAACATTGTAGAGCGGGTTAACATGTGCAAATTCCTGGCCTGCGCCAGTTGCCGTTGGTATTCGCGATTCAGCATAGCCTTGATTCATAGTTTTGATTCCTTCCGTTTCCATATGACTAAGCGCAAATGAGCGCAAACTTGCAGAGTAAATATTTTGCAAAAGTTCGTCATTCTGTCGCTAAGTACAACGAGCGGTTGCTACGAAGCCTTTTGGCGAGCCACACGCTGCAAGACCACATCAGTGCATAAGGAGAGGGGTATGAAGAAATTGACGATGTTAGCCGCAATGCTGCTTTCCATCGGCACACAAGTTTCCAGATCCGCCGACCGACGGAACTTCTGGTTGCTAAATAATACTGGATACACAATCACCAGAGTCTATATTGCCGCTCATGGGACAGGCGACTCATGGGGCGAAGACGTCCTGGGAGAAACTACGCTGCCAAACAGCGTAGGAACCAAAATCTACTTTTCTGGCTCGTTCAACACTTGCGAGTATGACTTTCGCATTGGATATAGCAACGGCGCCCACCAAGACTATCTTCGAGGGCGAGACCTGTGCTCTGCCAACGCGGTTCAGTTTAATTCCGACACGAACGAGCAATTCTAAAGCGCCGGCGGAGCGCACGACGTCACGGTGAACCGCCCAAAAGCGTCCACACCCGCTCCTACCGGGATGGGGGGCCCTATCGTTCGTCCGCCACCGCGGGGATCGTGTGGCCACAAGAGACGCCCGCACTACTGACAATCTCGGTGGCCGCCGACATGCAGGACTTATCGCGACGGCGCATGGGATTTCCAGGCAGCAATTCAGACTTTGGATCCTGTGTGAATATGCCGTTTATCACACACGATCATGTGCCATCTTAAACGAATCGGTTTAGTCCAGTTTCTGTCCGTTTGTTAAAACAGTTACCGTCGGCGAAGCGCCCGCCCGAGGTCCACTGCTCGTATGAACCCACCATCTGTGTCTGCATGAACGGCGCTCCCCTGGGGAACAAATGCGTTTGCTGGAAGGTAGTCGCTGGGTCGGCACGTCAAAACGACGATCTGAAAAGTGTGGGCCTTCTCGGCAAGCAACCCGCGAAACCAGTCCATCCGACTATCGTCGCTCTGGACAAGTTGGTCGTCCAGAACGATCGCCGTGTTCAAATATTCCGCGAGCGACAGCCGGTATAACGTCGAGAGTTGCTCCCGGGTCCCGACTGATATGTGGTCAGCCGACCTCAACGCACCTGAGACCACGACGCCTTCGGTGGCCAATTGAGCTGTGAGCTGGACTGTTTGGTAGCGTTGCTGCGTCAGCGCCGTGAACCGGCCAGCGATGGCCGGGACGAGGGCCTGTCCGAGATTACTCGCCTGGGCTGCGTCAGCCTCTTTCATTTGATCGAGCAGCAGTCTCCACGCCTCATATTCCGCTTCGATTTCCCTTTCCTGGCGCTCTGCCAACTCGAACGCCTCAGTCGCGTCGTGCAGTCGCTCGCGGGCCACCGCGCCGCCTACTTGTTCAAGAGCACCATGTGCCCTGTGGCTCTCGCGTTCTAGACCTTCTAGATCTGACTTTATGCCAGCCGCGATGCTTTGGGCGGCGGTGATCTCTTCATTGGTAACGATCCTTTCGGGGACGGGCAGAGCCGCGTGACTCTCGGTTGACGCAATCAGCCTCCGTTCGGCTT
>Ga0182012_10001669_pt1 | contig 24171 bp, 7 predicted proteins | sample 612S2SmetaG_FD_120486 | JGI IMG/M metagenome (GOLD analysis project Ga0182012, IMG submission 120486) | Permafrost microbial communities from Stordalen Mire, Sweden - 612S2S metaG | ecosystem: Environmental > Terrestrial > Soil > Wetlands > Permafrost | place: Sweden: Stordalen | collected... | reverse complement strand
CAGCGGTCCGTTGCTGGTGGCCAGCAACGGGCTGCTGAATCTCAGCGGGGGTAGCTCAAAGTTGCTGCAGAATACGCTCACGAACCTGGGGACGGTCACTTGGACGGGGACCGGGGGCATTTCATTGTATAATTACCCGGGCTCTTATTATGGTGCGATTTGGAACCTGCCGGGGGCGGTGTTCAACATTGCGACCGATGAAAACATCAGTGACGAATACGGCTATGAGTTTTTTAACAACCAGGGAACGCTGGAGAAAACGGCGGGGACGGGGACGACTTACCTTAGTTTGGTGGTCACCAACACGGGGATGGTGGCGGCGCTGTCGGGGACGCTTAATTTCAACGATGGCGGGAGCCTGGGGGGGAGTTATACGGCGGCGGCGGGCGCGGCCATTAATTTTACCAGCGGCAATTTCACCGTCGGCGCACCGCCCCAGATCACCGGTCCGGGGGCCATCTCCCAGACGGGGGGGACGCTCACGCTGTCGGCCAATGTCATCCCCAATCTGGCCCTGGTCGGGGGGACGGTGGAGTTGGGGGCCAATTTCGAGGGCGGCACGATCACGAATCTGACGTTGTCGGGCACCGCGCTGACGGGTACCAATACCGTCACCGGGACGCTGACGTGCGGGAATGGTTTTACCGGACCGCTGCTGGTGGCGGCGGGAGGAACTTTTAACTGGACGGGGGGCACCGCCGGCGGTTCGTTGATGGTGGCCAGCAATGGGTTGGTGAACATCAGCGGCAGCAGCGGCAAAACCCTGCAGAATACGCTGACCAACCTGGGGACGGTCACTTGGACGGGCACCGGCGGCTTGACGGTGTATAACTACCCGGGTTCGTATTACGGCGCGATCTGGAATCTGCCGGGGGCGGTGTTCAACATTGCGACGGATGAAAACATCAGCGATGCCTACGGTTACGAGTTTTTCAACAATCAGGGCACGCTGGAGAAAACGGCGGGAACCGGGACGACTTATATCAGCCTGGTGGTCACCAACACGGGGACGGTGGCGGCGCTGTCGGGGACGTTGAATCTCAACAACGGGGGCAGTCTGGGAGGTGATTTCACGGCCGCCACGGGCGCAGCCCTTAATTTTAGCAGCGGCAATTTCACCGTCAACGCCCCCACGATCACCGGTCCCGGGGCCATTTCGCTGACGGGCGGAACGCTCACGCTGGCGGCCACGGTGGTCGCGGGTTTGGACTTGGCGGGGGGGACGGTGGTGTTGGGGCCCAATTTTGAAGGCGGCACGATCACCAACTTCACGCTGGCCGGCAGCAAGCTGACGGGCACCAACACGGTGACGGGGACGCTGACGTGCGGGAATGGGTTTAGCGGGCCGCTGTTGGTGGCGGCGGGCGGAGTGTTGAACTGGACGGGGGGCACGGCCGCCGGTCCGCTGACGGTGGCCAGCAATGCGCTGCTGAACATCAGCGGCAGCAGCGGCAAAACCCTCCAGAATACGCTCACCAATCTGGGGACGGTGACTTGGACGGGTGCCGGTGGTCTTACTTTGTATAACTATCCAGGTTCGTATTACGGCGCGATTTGGAATCTGCCGGGGGCGGTGTTCAACATTGCGACGGATGAAAACATCAACGATGAATACGGCAACGAATTTATCAACAATCAGGGCACCCTGGAAAAGACGGCGGGGACCGGCACGACTTACCTCAGTTTAATGGTCACCAACAGCGGGACGGTGGCGGCGTTGTCCGGGACGCTGAATTTCAACAACGGCGGATATCTCGGGGGGAATTACAGCGTGGCGGGTGGTGCGGTGCTTAATTTTGACAATGGCAGCTTTAGTGCCGGCGAGCCGGTGCTCGCCGGGCCGGGGCCGGTGTCGTTCACGGGGGGCTTGCTGACTCTGTTGAGCAATGCGATCCCCAATTTGTCCCTGACCGCCGGGACGGTGGCGTTGGGGCCCAGTTTTGAAGGCGGCACCATCACGAATCTCACGCTGTCTGGCAGCACATTGATCGGTACGAACACGGTCACGGGCTCCCTGATCTGGACGGCGGGCACTCTCGCCGGTCCGCTGACGGTCGGTGGCAGCGGGGCGCTGTTGTTGAACGGGAGCAGCACGAAGATTTTGCAGGGCGCACTGACCAATCTGGGGACGGTGACGTGGACCGGGACGGGGAATTTGCAGCTTTACAATAATAATGCCGGCTATTTGGGCAGCATTTACAATCAGGCCGGCGGTCTGTTCCAAATTCAAAATGATCAGAACATTGAATGCGCGTGTTACGGCTACGAGGCGTTCAACAACCAGGGCACGGTGGAGAAACTCATCGCCACGAACACCACCTTGATTCAGGTGCCCTTCACCAACACCGGCACGTTGAATTTGCAAAGCGGCCTGGTCAGCTTCACCGCCAATCCCGCCTATGTGGAGGCCGGGGAGACGCTGGAATTTGGCATCGCGGGAACCAATAATAACAACGGTCGCGCCACCCTGTCCGGCAATATTAATTTCGACGGCACCCTCGACGTTAATTTGCTGAATGGCTTCACGCCCGCCCTGGGCAGCGTCTTCACCCTGTTCAATTACGGCGCGCACGCCGGAACCTTCAGCAGCCTCAACCTGCCGCTCCTGCCCAACGGCGAAAACTGGGAGGTGGCTTACACCGGCGCCAGCCTCGGGTTGCGCGTGGTGCCGGCGGGGCCCTATGACACGCTGATGATCAGCGGTTCGGTGACGGACACCAATGGCAATCCCATCGCCGGGGCCGCCGTGCAGGCCTTCATCAACGCGAACACGTTCACCAACCCGGTGGTCAACGGCAGCTTTGAGCTGCCCACCAATAATGGCGTGAGTTATACGATTTATAATCCGGGTTCGACCAACATCCCCGGCTGGACGGTGACCGGTCCCGGCGCGGTGGATATTTCCGGCGGTTTTCAAGGCGCGGCCGAGGACGGGGCGCAGTATTTCGATCCCACGGGGAACGCGAGCGGCACGGGCGGCGGCGTGGTGCAGACCTTCCCGACCACCGTCGGGGCGGCCTACAAGTTGAGTTTCTTTCTGGGGTATCACGCCAATCCGGGCCAGATTTCGCTGGGCGTGACCGTGGGCAGCGTTTCCAATTCCTTCGCGGCGGTCACCGGGGGCGCGGGCTCGTTGAGTTGGACGCCGGAAACGGTTTATTTCACCGCCACCTCAAATCTCACCACGGTGGCCCTGGAAACGCTGACGACGTATAATTCGGATAACAACGAAGTGGATAATGTCCAGGTGACGCCGCCGGATTACGGCCGGGTGCTGTCGGCGGTGACGGACGCCAACGGCCATTATCAGATCGCCGTGGCGAACGGAACCTTCCAGGTGGGGGTGAGCGGGTTGCCGGCCCTGGGTTATAACAACGTGGGGGCCCAGACGGCGGTGGTGGCCGGGGGCAATCAAACCGTGAATTTCACCGCGCCGGCGCTGACGGGGGCGCAATTATTCACCATCACCACGGCGGTCAATCCACCGGGCGCGGGCACGGCGGGCGGCGGCGGCACCCTCGGGGCCGGCGCCATCGCCACGGTGACCGCCACGCCGGTGACGAACACGCTGCCCTACCTGTTCGCCGATTGGACGGAGAACGGCGTGTTTCAGAGCGCCACCAACAACTATGCTTTCACCGTCATCCGCAGCCGGAATTTGGTGGCCAATTTCACGCTGCCCCTGTTCACGATCACCGCCTCCAACAACCCGGCCAACGGGGGCCTGATCACCGGGGCCGGCGCTTATTATTATGCGGCGACCAATGTGCTGACGGCCACGCCGGCCTTTGGGTTCAATTTCACGAATTGGACGGAGGGGACCAATGTGGTCGGCACCAGCCCGACGCTGACCACGGTGGTGTTCACCAACCACACTTTTATAGCCAATTATATTGACGCGAATCTCAACCATGGGGTCGGCACCGTGACCGCGCCCCCCGGGGTGGCGGCGGTGACGGGAGCGGGCAGCTATACGAACGGACAGACGGTGGTTTTCAGCGCGCCGGGACTCGTGACCAATTCGCCCTTCCTTTACACGTTTGAGGAATTCACGCTGAGCAACACGGTGGTCAGCGTCAGCAACACCTTCACCAAGACTTTCTCGACGCTCGACGCGACCAATCTGCAATATGTGGCCGTTTACAAGGTGACGACCATCCTGCCGGAGGTGATCAATGTGACGGCGAACTATGCCAGCCCGGTGCCGGCGACCACGAATTTCCTGCTGGCGCTGCAGTTTGACCGCAGCATGAACACCAACTTCCCGCCGGTGATCGGGTTGACCAACAGCGCGGCCACGCTGCAACCCACGGTGGCCACCAACGGCTATTGGACGACGACCTCCGCGAACCATGACACGTACCACGCGCCACCCGTGACCCTCTCCGCAGGCATGGATGGAACGATGCAACTGTTCGTTTCCGGCGCGCAAGACTTGAACGGCGACATCCTGCCCCTGACCAACGCGGCCGCGTTCACGGTGCAGGCCACCCCGCCGCCCGCGCCGGTCTTGAGTCTGGTGGCGTCCAACAGTTCTTCCGTGACCGTGGGCTGGCCGGGTTACAACGCCCCGGCGGACCTGGCCGGGTTCCGGGTTTACCTGCAAACGACCAATTACACCTCGCTGGCCGGAGTGCCGGTCTATACGGGGCTGGGCGCCGGCGCGCGCAGCTATGACTTTGGCGGGCTGGCGCTCAATAGCAATTATTATCTGGCCGTGCAGGCGGTGGATACGGTCGGCAACGCGTTGACGGCGGTCACGACGCTGCCGGTTTTTCTGCCCAGTTCCCTGCCGCCGCCGGTGGGCATTCAGGTGGCCGCCGCCGGGGCGGCGAGCGCGGTGGTATCCTGGAACAGTTACAATCCCCCGGCCCTGCTCGGTTTCGCGGGGTATTTCGTGTATTATGAGCCGACCAACTTCAGCACGGTGGCGGGCCTCACGCCCCAAACCACCGTCGGCGCGGGTCAAGTCTCGGTGCAAATCAACGGCTTGAACCGCACCCAAACCAATTACTTTGCGGTGGTCGGTTACAACAACACCAACGGCTTTAATCCGCAGGTCACCACCGCCGCCTGGACCGATCCGTATGCGGGCAATATCGGGGTGACGACGGCCATCGGCGGGGCGGGTCAATCCGCGGTGAACATTTATCACAGCATCGTGGTGGTGAGCAACGCCGCGTTGATTGTGGCGCCGGGAACCACCCTGCGGTTTGCACCGGGCACCAGTCTCACGGTCGCGCAAGGGGCGCTGGTGGCGGACGGTACGGCCCTCGCGCCGATTATTTTCGATTCGGCGAACGATGTGCCGGGGCTGACGCCCGCGCCGGGGGATTGGGGCGGGATTACGCTGGCCGCCGGGGCGGGCACCTCGAGTTTGGAATTTGTGGAAATACTTTACGGCGGCGGCTTAAGCGTGAACGGTTGCACGCCGACGGTGCAGGCCCTGACGGCCACCGGGAACACGCCGTGGGGCCTGGGTTTGAGCAGCGGGGCCGTGCTTAACACCGGCGCGGCGTTGTTGACCGGCAACGGCATCGGGGCCGAGCAACTGGACACGGCGTCGCTGACCCTGACGAACTCCGTCATCCTCAATAACAACACCAACGCCTGGGCGGCGGGCAGTCTGGCCATGAACGGCGCGTCCAATTGGTGGGGCAGCGCCACGCAAACGAACGTTGCGGCGTTGCTGGCGGGAAATGTTCTATACACTCCATTTCTGACTTACGAGCCGTTGCTGACGCCGGCCCTCGGCACTTCCAACGGGCTGACGCAAGTCGGCGGGGCCGCGGTGCTGTTGCAACTGGCCTGCCGCACCGCCGTGGCCATGCGGCTGAGCGAGGACTTCACTTTTGCCGGCGTCTTCTTTTCGCCCTTCACCAACTACGATGATTTTCCGTTGTCTGCCGGCGGGGGGGAGAAGCACATTTTCGCCCAATTCCGAAGTGTCACCGGCGAGACCAACAGCCCCATTGAACTGGATGTCAATTATGTCACCGCCGGCCCGGTGATCCAATCCTTCAGCCTGACCGATGGCGAGACCCTGAACCGGCCCCTGACCGTCACCGGCGCCGCCACGGCGACGCTGGGAATGCAGGACCTTGAGTTTTACCTGGATGGCGTGGGCCTGGCGACGAACACGGGCGGGAGTTTTTCGTATTATTTCGATATCCGCAGCCTCAACAATGCGGTTCACCAGGCGGAATTACTGGCCCGCGACAATGCCGGCAACCTCGCCACGCTGGAGTCGGACGTCATCATCGCGGTGACCCCGCCACTGGCACCGGTGATCACCTCGCCCGCCGGCGATTACCTGACGAACCACGCCGCGCTCGCCATCACCGGGACGGCGGAACCCGGGATCAACATTCAAGTGACGGACAACGGCCAGGTGCTGGGCGTGACCACGGCGGGCGCGGGCGGAAATTTTGCCGTCACCAATGTGACGCTGGCGGAAGGGGTCAACACGCTGGTGGCCGTGGCCTCGGACAACACCGGGACCACGCCTTCAACGGCGCGGCACATCACCGTGGAAACCATCCCGCCGGCGGCCGTGGTGATGAATCCACCGGTTTATACGCCGGGCGCAGGGCTGGCGCTCACCTGGCAATTTGCGGCCAGCGGCAAACAGGCCGGCACGTTTGAATTGTTCTGGGCGACCTCGTCTTTCACCACCACCAACCAGGCGACCGCCCATTCCATTCCCCTGAGTGTGATGAGTGACACGCTGCAGGGGCTGGCGAATGGGACGTATTATTTCGGCGTGGTGGGCTTCGATGCCGCCGGCAATCCCAGCCCCCTTTCGGCCCTGGTTTCCACGGCGTATAACGCCACGCCGCCGGTCATGAGCATCGCCTATGGCGAACCTTCGCCGGTGGGCGTCGGGCCGCTGACCATCACCCTTTCAGCGAGCGAAGCCCTGGCGGCCACGCCCACGCTCACCCTCCAGCCCGCCGGGGCCGCCCCCGTGCTGTTGAGTCTGACGAATGCGGCGCTGAACATCTGGCAGACCGTTTTCAACGTCACGCCGGCCACGCCGGCGGGAACCGCCGGATTGCAGACGGCGGCCCGGGATCAGTTTGGCAATGTCTTCAACGGCGCGCCCACCGGGGCGCCGCTCGTGATTGACACGACACCGCCCACGGGAACGATTGTCACGGTGCCCGCGGGTCCGGTGCCAACGATCAACGACACGAACGTGGCGGTCAGTCTCACGCTCAGCAAACCGGCCCAGGCGGGCACCACGCCCACGCTCAATTTCCAGGCGCCGATTGGCACCCATGTGGCCATCAGTTTGACCGGTGCGGGCAGCAACTGGAGCGGCACCCTGCCCCTCACCCCGGCGATGAGTTCGGGCTTCGGCAAATTCACCCTGAGCGCGGAGGACAGTGTGGGCAATATTGGCACCAACATCATTTCCGGTGCGCAATTGGAGCTTTACAACACGGCCCTGCCCTCCGCCCCCGCCGATCCCACCGGGCTGGCCGCCGTGAGCCTGCCGGGCGGTTACATCAAGCTGACGTGGAATCCGGTCGGCAACGCCCAGATTTACCGCCTCTACCGCGAGCCGGGAACCAATTTCACCCTGCCGGGCACCCTGGATATTGACAACATCACGAACGACACGGTGACGGACTTTCCCACCAACGACGGCCTGTATGCCTATGCGGTCAGCGCCAGCCGGCTCGGTTCCGAAAGCGGATTTGCCGGCGCGTTGATCGCGTTATCGGACCGCACGCCGCCGCCCGCCCCGACCAATGTGGCCGTGGCGCTGGCCGCCAGCGGGGTGCAGATTTCCTGGCAGGAACCGCCGGGGGCGACGCCCGATCATTACAATGTTTACCGCAACGGCACCCTGGTGGGGACCACCAGCGGTCCCGGCCCCGCCGTGGATTATCCGCCGAAAGGCACCAATATCTACGTGGTGGATTCCTCCGACGCCATTGGCAATCAGAATCCCAGCGCGCCCGTGACGAATATCCTGCTGGTGGCCCCCGTGGTCAGTCTGGCCGTGGTCGCGAATCAGGGACAAGCCGTATTGTTATCCTGGAACTCGACGGATGCTTCCGCCACCGGTTTTAATGTGTATCGCAATGGCGTCCGGCAAAACCCCAACCCGCTGCCGGGAACCAATTACACGGACAACCTTCCGCTGGCTGACGCCGTGACTTATGCGGTGACGGCGGTCAATCAGGCGGCACAGGAAAGCCCGCCGCGCCTGGTCAACGTTTATCCAGTCGTCCTGGGCCTCCAGATAAACCCCACCCACCATCCGATTTTGATCAATTATTTCGACCAGTATCAAGCCGGCATCACCAATCTGGCCGGCGCCGCCGGTTTGTCGCTGACCCGGTTGGTCCTGAACCGTTCCGTCAATGGCATCAGCCCCCTGATCGTCACCCAGACGGTCCAGACGGTGGTCAGCGCGGGGGCCGGGGTCCAGACGGCGCTGATTGTCCCGGAAGCCTCCGTCGTCGCCTCCCAGACCGTTCAACTCAGCGCCTTCCAGCAAACTGACAACGAAGGCAGCTCGGTGGTCTATCAGAACGCCTTCACCTTCACCAATGCCGGGTTGCCGGGGGTGGAGATTGCGGTGACGGCCAACCAATTGCCGCTGGTGGGCGGGTTGACCGCCTTCCAGGCGCAAATCAACAACCCGGGCACGGTGCCCATTGACATCGTCACCTCGCGCGGCAGCGGGGCGAACCCCGGGGATTTGTATATTTCGGTGCAGAATAACTTTGGGCAGGAGGTCGGTCGCACGCTTTATCTGGCCACGCCACCGGGCACGACCTTCCTGCCGGACGGCCGGGCCTATGTGCAGATCAACCCCGGGGCGTCGTTGAGCCTGACGGTGTCCAATGTGCTCGTGCCGGCCGCGCTGGCGGGGGCGACCAACACGGCGTTTGTGGCCGTGGTCACCAATATTTACAACCAAATTGGCACGTCCGCCGAAAGTGACTCCGGGCCGCTGACGGGCAGCATGATTTCCCCCAGTCTGGCCGAGCCACCCTATTATGGCACCGCGCAAACCGACCAATCGGCGTATGATAATAACCAACCCATCGTCATCAGTGGCCGGGCGTTGAGCACCGCCACCGGCCTGCCCGTGCCCGGCGCGCCCTTGAACATCGGGTTCGCCTCGCGCGGCTATGTTTGGTTCCAGTCCGTCACGACCGATACCAACGGCAATTACCAGCTCACTTACAATCCGATTCCCGGGTTTGGCGGCATGCTCTCGATTTGGGCGGCCCACCCGCTGGTGGTGGACCAATTGAATCAGGCGCAGGTGGTGGTTTACCGGGTTTATGCCAACCCCGCCGCCGGCGAAGTGGAGATGTCCAAGAACGGCACCGTCAATTTCACCGTGAACCTGATCAACCCCGGCAATGTGCCGCTCACGGGCTTTACCGTCAATTGCGCCGCCTACCAGCTTTCCGGCACGAATATGACGCCGCTCACGACGCTGACGGGCACGAACCTGACGGCCGCGGGCTTCACCATTGCCCCCAACCAGAGCCAGACACTCACGCTCCAACTGGCGGCGGCCATCAACGCCCCCGCCAGTGCGGAAGCCGTGTTTACCTTCACTTCCGCCGAAGGGGCGGTGGCCACCCTGACGGCGAGCGTGAGCTTGTTGCCGGCCGTCCCGGTGCTCAACATCGTTTCGCCGGCGGCGGGTTATGTTGAGGCGGATGTCAACCGGGGTGATCAAGTGAGCCGGCAGGTGACCATTGTGAACAGCGGCCTGACCACCCTGCAGGGCATCACCCTCCAGCCGCCCACCAATGTGACCTGGATGCAGCTCAATCTGCCGGTCGCCACCAACGGCCTGATCGCCCTGCCGGATTTGCCGGCGGGCCAGTCCAACACTTTCACCGTCGTTTACACCCCGCCCGCCGGCACCCCGCTGAATGTATATCAGGATGATCTGGTCATCCGGGGCACCAATCTGGCGACGCCCTTCCAGGTCAATTTGTATGCCATTGTCACCTCGGATCAGACCGGTGCCGCGCAATTCGAGGTGGAGGATTTCCTGGCCGACCAACTTTCCGGGGCCTCCGTCCGCCTGCAAAACAATCTGTTGCAGGCCAGCGCCGGGCCGTTCCTGACCGACACCAACGGGCTGGTGACCGTCACCAATCTGGCGGAAGGCGTCTGGAACTGGCAGGTGACCTCGCCCGGTTGTTCGACCGCCTCGGGGACGGTGACCATTCAGGCGGATCAAACGGCTTATCAAAACCCGATCCTCAGCCGCAGTCTCGTCACGATCAATTTTACGGTCGTGCCGGTGCCCTTCACCGACCAATATGAAATCCAGGTTTCCGAGACCTATGCCACGTTTGCCCCGGTGCCGGAACTGGTTTTGACCCCGCCGCTGACCACTTTTAACAACGTGACACCGGGTTTTCAGGCCAACTTTAATGTGACGGCGCAAAACCCCGGGCTGATCCAGTTGAATAACGTTTCCATCAAGGGGGCGCAGGACAGCAAGGCCACCCTGACCCCCTTGGTCACCTTCCTGCCGGTGCTGTTGCCGCAGCAGACGGTGGAGATTCCCTTCACCGCCACCTATCTGGGAACCGCCGCGCCGAGTCAGCAGGATGATAATGGCGGCTGTGACAGCGGCGGCGGGGGCGGCGGCGGGGGGGGCGGGGACAGTGACAGCGAGGCGGCGGATGCCGATGGGGATGGGGACTGTCCGATCACCGGGGCCACGGTGTCAGTTAATAGTTCCACACTGGCGACCTTTGACACGGGTTCGGACGACACCTTTTCCGCAGATTCGGGCGATGCCGCTTCCGATGCCTCCTGTGAGATTAGCGGGTTGATCGCCCTGGGAGACTCTGGCGATAACGGCGATGGCGGCGACACTGGCGACGGCGGTGACGGCTCGATCGGGGATTTGACGGAGGGTGATTCATCCGATGACGAAAGTGACGGCTGTCTGGCTCCGGATACCGCCGTGCTCATGGCCGACGGCACGTCCAAACCGATTTCCCAAATCCAGACCAATGATGTGGTTCGCACGGGTTCGCACGCCGGCAACCTGGCCAGCGTCCGGGCCGTTTATGTCTTTGATTCGGACCGTCTGGAGGAGATTGATCTGGCGGGGACGCCCGCCAAATTGCTGGCCACCACCGAACATTTCTTCTGGGTGGATGGCCGGGGCTGGCGGTCCGGTGCGGAACTCCGCGTGGGGGACTGGCTGTTTGATTCATCCGATCATCGCGTACAGATTTCCAACCTCAAAATGATGGCCACCAAAACGAAGGTTTACACCTTGAAATTGTCGGGGGCCAGCGAGTTTTACGCCAACAATGTGCTGGTGCATGATCTCTGCGGCGCGCCCCCGGCCGAAGAAATCTCCAGACTGGGGGTGGGCCAATGAAACCGCTCCGCCTAATCCTGGTTCTCGGACTGTTGTCCTGGGCGCGGTTCGTGTCGGCCCAGGAGCAGCAGTCGGGCCTCTGTGCCCAAGTCAAGATGGTGATTCAGCAGCAACTGGCCATCGAACGGGTGGGCTTTCTGGCCACGCTGCAGATCACCGACAACGATCCCAACAATCCCATCACCGGGTTTGCGGCCAATTTGACGTTTGCGAATCCGCTGCTGTCCAGCAATGGCCTCCCCAACGATTCCTCCAGTTTGTTCTTCGTTCAGCCGCCGACGTTGAAAAACATCAGTGACGCGGCCGGCAACGGTATCATTGGGCCGGGGCAGACGGCGACCATCAGTTGGTTCATCATCCCCGTCGTCACGGCGGGCGGAACCAATGCGACCGGCATTCATTATGACGTTGGCGCCAGTCTGAGCGGCCAAATCAACGGCACGGCCATTCCCGCCGCGGCGTTGCTGGTCATTCCCGCGACCATCACCGTCGAGCCGGACGCCCAATTGCAAATCACCTATTTCCAGCCCCGCGATGTCATCGGGATGGACCCCTACACCGGGCTGGGCAGTCCTGTGCCTTTCACCTTCGGGGTGCTCGTGCAAAATGTGGGTTACGGGCCGGCCAGCAGCGTGGCGATTGACACGCAACAACCCAAGATCACCTCGAATGTGCAGAATCTGCCGTTGATCGCCCAATTACTCGGTTCCCGCGTCAACGATTCCGCGCTCTCCAACGCCGACCTCACCGTCAACCTGGGCAACCTCCAACCCGGTCAGGCCACCAAGGGCGCCTGGGACATGATCACTTCGCTTTCCGGCACTTTCATCTCGGTCAGTGCCAGCTACACCCATTCCACCGCGTTGGGCGGGCAGGAGACGTCCCTCATCCAGTCCGTCAACGCCTATCTCTTCCTCCACGAAGTCCTCGATGACTCACCCGGACGCGACAAAATCCGCGATTTCCTGGCGGACACTGCGGGAAGATTCGATTCCATATCGAATCTGATCCCGGATTCGATTTATGAAAGCCAGGGCGGGGTTTACCCCGTTAACCTGCTGACCAACGCCGCCGTCTCCGGTTCCGGCCTGTCCTGCACCGTCAATCTCAATGCCGGCGTTGCCGGATGGGGTTATCTGCGCCTCAACGATCCCAACCAGGCCAAATTGCCGATTGTCAGCGTGGTGCGCTCGGACGGCAAAGTGCTCAACACCAACAATTTTTGGACCAACCTGCATTACGAACCGGTGACCAATGCCAAGGACACTTATCTCAACATTTTTGACCTGGTGGGTTTGGGGCCGGTTTCTTATACGGTGACTTACACCAACGTGATTTCCGCCGGTCCGCCGGTCACCACCCTGTATTTTGACGGCCCTGCCACCTACACGAACGGGGTCTATTACATCACGCCGCAGACCCAGATGTATTTCATCTCGCAGGACGCCCTGCCGGTGGGAATCCTGGACAGTTTGAACGGCAGCCCGTTCACGCTGGCCATGCCGTTCAGCCTGCCCACCCCGGGAACTTATCAACTGGAATTTTACGCCACCAACACCGCCGGCCAGCAGGAAGCCGTCAACAACGCCACCCTGAAGGTGCTGGGAACCAGCGCCCTCGCCTTTGCCGCCGTCGGCGCGCCGTCCCTACCGCTCTTTAATCCGGGCAACGCCCTCTCCATCCGGCCGGCCACCGTCCCGATCAGCTTCCAGCCCGCGCCCAATCCCACGGCCCTGAACGCGCAGATTGATATTTTCCAGGGCGTCGTCGGCTGGGTGACCGTCTCCAATGTGCCCTCCTCGCCCACCGCCGCCACCTCGGCGACGCTGACGGTGGGCGGACAGAATGTGGACTTTTACCAGTATCAGCTCAACGGCGGCGCGTGGAGCGCCGAGCAACCGGTCAGTTCGCCGCTGGCGCTCGCGGGCCTGCCCGCCGGCAGCAACACCCTGGCCCTCCTCGGCCGGTCGCAATACGGGGTCTATCAGCCCTCCAGCAATGCGTTGACCGTGAGTTGGGTGGTGAATGCCGCCGCGCCCGCCACTGTCATCACCGGCGCGCCCGCCACGCCCGCCGCCGCCTATTCCGCGCAGTTGACCGTGGGTGGCGCTGCCGTCACCGACTACCAATGGACGATTGACGCCGGCTACTATCGCGCCCCGGCGGCGGTTGGTTCGCCGCTGGGCCTGACCAATCTGCCCGTGGGACCGCATGTCGTGGCGGTGATTGGCGAGGTGGCCGGCGCGTATCAGGGAACCAATAACCCGACCACGGTCGGGTGGACCGTCAATCCGCTTTATGGCTGGGATCAGAGTGCGCTGCCCGCCGTCCGCAGCCTGGATTATACGAATCTCGGCGGCGGCCCCGTCACTTTCAATTGGGACGGCACCAGCGGCGCGGGAGGGATCGAGCCGGCGGGATGGTACACGGCGCGCATCACCCTGACCGATTCAATCGGCGACACCAATTTTGCGATTGTGTTGGTGCAAATCAGCGGCTTGTCCGGCGGTGCCAACTTGCTGGCCGGTTCCAACCGGGGGCCGCAGAGTCCCTCGGCCCGCGGCCGCTGGGCGGTGTGGCAGGATCAGAGCGATGGCAATTGGGAGATCTATGCGCAGGATGTGACCTCCAATAATCCCATCGTGCAGGTGACGCGCACGCCCTTGAGCCAGGAAAATCCCCGCACGGACGGACGCTATGTCGTGTGGCAGGCCCTGCAGGCCAATGGCAACTGGGACATTTACCTGGATGATTTGGACAGTGGCAGCGGCCCGAAAGCGATCACCAGCACGCCGAACACGGACGAAACTTATCCGGCGATTGACTGGCCGTGGGTGGTCTGGCAGGCCCGGCCCACCGGCAACGCCGCCGCCCCGTGGCAGGTCTATGCCCTGAACCTCGCCTCGAACCTGGCCCCGGTCGCCGTTTCCAGGACCACGCAGAATGAACTCAGCCCCGATGTGCAGGCGGGCCGGGTCGTCTGGCAGGATCTGCGCAATCCCGGCGCGGGCGAAATTTATTTCTACGATCTGACCGCCGGGACGTTGCAGCGCATCACCACCAACCTGTTCGCCAAGTTCAACCCGGTGATTCGCGATCATTGGATTGTCTGGCAGGACAGCCGCAACACCGAGGTGGATCTTTACGGTTACGATTTCCTCCGCCAGCGCGAAATTCAAATCACCGACACGCCTGCCAATGAAAGCCAGCCTTATCTGGACGGCCCCTGGGTCGTGTGCATGGAAGACTCGCTCGGGCCGCAAACCGGCAACGGCCGGCTGATTCACCTGCCCAGTCTGGTGTCCGTGCCCATCACCCGCACGGCCACGCTCAAAACCCATCCGGCGCTCGCCGACGGTCGCGCCGTCTGGCTGGAAACCATCTCCAACCAATCGCAAATCACGGCCCTGGCGCTGCCCTCGTTGCAGGCGGTGTTCCAAAACCGCAACACGGTCGCCGTCACCGAAGCCATGCTGGCCTATGCGCAAAACGCCTATGGACTGCTCGCGGACTGGGGCACCAACGGCGTCCAAGCCATCACGGAATACACGTCACTGACACCCACCGTCACCAGCCAGACGGCGTATCTGACCAACGGATTGCCCGCCGGGCCGAACTTCAGCCTGGTGCCCGGCTCCTTCCTCTGGATCCAGTTCAATCAGCGGCAGGTGCTGGATCTGGGGGTGAACAGCAGTTCATTCATCAACCTCGCTCCCGGCGCCAATGTCTTTGGCTACACCGGGTTTCCCGACGCCTACCACGCCTTCACGCTCTTGCAGCAGCTTGGCCTTAATAATGCCCTGGCCGTGCGGATGCTGGATGCGGAAGCGGGCCGCTGGCGCGTGGCGGAAGTGTCCGGTGGAAATGTCGTCGGCGACAATTTTCCCATCCCCGCCACGGCGGTTTTGATGGTCAGCGTGACCAATGCCGTCAGCAATTTTGTCCCCCAATCACCCTGAACCCATGCGCCGCACTTTGTTCATTCTTTTTGGATTGCCAGCCCTGCTGGCCTGGGGCTCGCTTTCGGCGTCCGGGCTGACCATCGCCGAGTTGCAGCAACAACTGGCGGCCGGCGGGCGGGTCACGGTCATTGACGTCCGCCGTCCCGCCGCCTACCGACAGGAGCACATCCCCGGCGCCATTAATATTCCCGCCGCCCTCTGCCCGCTTAAAAAGCTGCCGCCGCTCGGGGCGGTGGTGGTGTATGGCGACGGCCTGCCGGACGACAACGCCACGGCCGCCGCCGCCGCGCTGGCCGCCAAGCCGGGGCTCAAGGTGGAGGTTCTCCAGGGCGGATTCGCCGGTTGGAAAAGTTCCCCGGGGCTGACCACGCGCCGGCCGGGTTTGAAACTTGAATCATTCAATTACATCACCTATGCGCATTTGAAGGCCGCCCGGACTGAGGGATTGATTTTATACGATCTCCGGCAGCCGGCCCGTTCCGGCGCCCCGGCGCTCACGGATTTAAACGCGGAATTCCCCGGCCTGAAACACGCCGCCTCCCGGGCGGACGCGGTGCGGAGCGCCGCCGATCCCGCATCGCTCGTCGTGTTGCTGGACAGCGGTGACGGCACCGCCGAACTGGAGGCCCGTCGGTTCAAGCTGGGCGGCGCCCACCGTTACGTCATCCTGGCCGGAGGCGAACCGATCCTGGCCCGGCATGGCGAAATGGGGCTGAAACTGAATGCCGCCGGCACCACCGGGGTGGCCCATAAACTGTCGCCCTCGGGAGGCGTGAAATAAATGAACCTGCGCGTCGCCATCCAAAATTTGCAGCGGGCCTTGGTCGTGGCCGCCGGGTTCCTGCTGGCCGGCTCGGCCGGCGCCCAGACCATCACCAATGTCCAGACGGTCAATGTGACCCCGGCCGGCTTTTCCGTCCTCGCCATCGTTGGGCACGCCAACCTGGCTGCGGCCGCGACGACAATTTCCGTTTTCTCCGACCCCGGCGGCGTGACCAATCTGGCCGGGCAGGTGGGGGTTGAACTTTATCCCTTGAATTCCGGGGATCCCACCGCCACCAATAATTATCAGACCCTCCTGAGCCAGACGGCCCTGCGCCAGGGCGCCATGGGCTTGGGACTGCTCTATGCCCGCGTTTCCGACTGTGCTCCCGGCACCACTTATTACTACCAAATTGCCGTGGGCAATCCGGGCGGAGTCCCGGTCATTTGGCCCACCAACGGGCCGTTGCCGTCCGTCACCACGCCCCCGGCCAACGCGTTTGCGTTGTCGTCGCAGCAATTGCTGATCACGGTCAATAATTCGTATCCCTCCGGCACGATCATCACGCTTACCGCCTCCAACACGCCTTCCGTTCTGGCCGCCGTGGTGGGCGATGGCGCGGGTGCCAACCAGGTGTTTTTCAGCATCAGCGACTTGATCGCCGCCACGGGGGGGACGAATTATGCCCCCGTGGGCAACCAGTCCTTCACCGCCGCCGTTTTCGGCCATGGTTCCAATGAGCTGGCCCAAACCTACGAGCTGACGTTCGCCACCAACTTCGGCATCGGGCAATCCAGTCCCGCCAACTTGGGGCTGCTGGCCACCCTGGTTTCCGTTGGCACCGGGCCGATGCTGTCCGGGGGCGCGGGGGCCATCCCCATTTCCGTCAACTCGCAGAGCGCCGTCGTCGGGCTCTCGTTCGTGCTGAACTTCCCCACCAATTTGTTCACCGCCATGTCCGTGCAGCCCGGCAATGCGGTGGTGGGCGGGGCGTCGTTGAGCCTGCTCACTTCCAACTCAGTCCAAATTTCGTTCACGGCCGCCGCCGGGGCCAGCCTGCTGGGCAACCGGCAAATCGGCCAGTTGAACCTCACCGCCGCCGCTCATCTGCCCTCCGCCTTCATCCCGTTATTGCCGCAATCCCCGGTGGCCACCAACGCGGACACCACCCAGGTCGCGGACTTTTCCCTGCAACCCGGCCGGGCTGTGATCATCGGTCCCCAGTCGCTGTTAGATTTGCAACACACGCCCGGTAGTCTCAATCTGACGCTCTACGGCATTCCCGGGGAGAGCTACCAAATCCAGTCCACCACGAATCTGGTCAATGGCTGGTCGGATTTTCTGCTTGTGCCGATGACCAACCTCACACAGGTGATTCCCAATTTGGACCCGACCGTCGCCGCCGCCTTTTTCCGGGCCTATTCGTTTTATGCCGATCCGCCCATTATCCAGGCCGCGCTGGCGGGCAATCAGCGTTCGCTGCTGGCTTACGGCGTCCCCGGCACAAATTATACGCTGCTCATTTCGAGCAATCTTTCCGCCCCGGCGGGCTGGACGCCGCTGTTGAGTTATACGCTGACCAACTCGTTCCAATTTTTCACCAACCTCGGCAACAGTTCGCCGGTCTTCTACCGGCTCAAGCGGTAGTGAAAAGTCTGCTCTGGCTTGGGTGCTGGCTGGCGCTCGCCGCCGTGATCCGGGGCGCGCAACTGCCCTATGGACCGGCTTCTGATCAGGAATTGCGGCTGCCGCCGGACTTGGCCGCCGTCACCAGCCCGGAACTTCCGGCGTCCGTTCCCGGCCGGCGCATTCCTCCACTCACCCTCTTCTCCAATCTGTCCGCCGTGAACCTGCCGGAACGCGCGGTGCCCCTGCCCCAGGCCAATACTTTGGCCCATGTTAATTTTCAGCAACGCCGGTTTGGGCGGCTGGCCTTTGAGTCCGGCTCGGTCCAATATTTCAACCCCGAAACCGTGCTCGTCAAATTCCGGGGTCAGCCGCTGGTCTCGGCGCTCCGGGTCGAACCGCTGCGGGAGCGGGATGCGGTGCAGGCGCTGCGCCGCCGCCCGGACGTGGAATTTGCCCAGCTCGACACTTTCGAACGCCGCCAGTTCACGCCCGATGATCCCCTGCTCGGCAACCAATGGCACCACCAGGTCATCGGCAGTTTCCAAGCCTGGGACCACGGCCTGGGCTCGGCGTCCGTGTCGGTGGCCATTGTGGACACACCCTTCCAAATGGATCATCCCGATCTCGCCGCCAACACCGTGAGCGGTTGGGATGCCGTGGCCAACGAGCCGGTGACGGGCAGCACGGGCATCGTGCATTCCACGATGTGCGCCGGCATGGCGGCGGCGGTCATCAACAACGGTCTGGGCGTCGCCGGGGCGGCCAATTGCCGGGTGCTGCCGGTCAACATCAACGGGGCCATCAGCGAAATGTATAATGCCACGCTCTGGGCCGCCGGCCAGGGGGTGCGCGTGGTCAACATCAGTTGGAGCGGCGGCACCAACGCCGTGCTTGAAGCCGCCGGCCTCTACCTCAAGACCAACGCCTGCGGCCTCCTGATCATGTCCGCCGTGGATGGCGAAGGCCTGCTGGACGGCCCCAATCAACCGGATGTTTACTGTGTTTCCATGACCGACGCCGCCGACAATTTCCAGGGGACGATGTATGGCCCCTACATTGATTTCGCCGCGCCGGGCTATCAGATTTACTCCACCTCCACCGGCGGCGGCTATGCCACCGGCTCGGGTTGCAGCTATGCCGCCCCGCTCGTGGCCGGGGTGGTGGCGTGGATGTTCGGCGTTAATCCCACGCTGTCCCCCGACGAGGTCATCGGCATCCTCACCAACACCGCCGTGAATCTGGGCGCGCCCGGTTGGAACGAGTATTACGGCTGGGGCCGCATTGATTTCGCGGCGGCGGCCGCCGCCACCGTGGCGACCCTACCGAAGATCACGTTGGTGCAAAGCCTCAACCACACTTTGGTCGTGTCGGTCAATTTTCGGCCCGGGCCGGATTACTCGCTCTGGCGCACGGCGCAGTTGAACCCGCCCGACTGGGAGCCGGTCGCGAATGCCACCCTGAGCACGAACGGTAATCAAGTGTGGTTGACGGACCCCGCCCCGCCGCCCACCCAGGCATTTTATCGGGTGGGGGTTAATGTTAATAAGCGTTAAAAGCGTTAAAAACGGTTCTTCGCGGTTTTCGGTGGAATCCACCCGGGCTTGGCCCGATGCACCGGGGCCAGCCACAGGGTCTGACATCGTTCCGCGACGGCCAAAACCGAGGCGGAAAACTTATGCTCGTATCGGCTGGATTAACTTGGATTCTGGGGGATTTTAGCCTGGTTTCCATCCGGTTTGGCTGGTTCCGGGGGGGGGCAACAAGGTTGACACCACCCCCGAACAAGGGGATACGGTTGCTGGGGGTGCCATTGCCTCGGAAGGGAATTGCCCGCTCTGGCGTGCCCGCCGGGGACCGGCTGGAAGCCGGTCCCACCTTGGAGCCGTCGGAGCGGCGGGGGCAGTGTCGAGGGGTGTCCGGCCACAGGGGTTGACATTGTTCCGCGACGGCCAAAACCGAGGCTGAAACCATTTGACGGAATCCGGCCTCTTGGTGGCCGCAGGCTTGACTGACCTTGACCCTCGGTTGGGGTTTGGGGTTTAGGGTCTGGGGTCCGGGGTGCCGTGCGGTCGGGTAGGGCTTGACTGGGCTTGACTGGGCTTGACCCGGTTGGACGGGGAGCGGATTTTGGACAGAATGACAGAATGGACAGAATGAATCATCAAGCCACAATGGGCACAATGAGACAAGGCACCCCAAGTCCCCGGGGTTTCCAGGCGCTTCAAAATAATATGTCAAAGAGCTTCCGCCTTCGTCCCGCTGCGGGACTACGGCGCGACGAGTCCGCCTTCGTCCCGCAGGGCGGAACAGGGTGAACAAATTGACCGGGACGGGATGATGCCGCCGCATAAAATCACGCCGGCAACCGCTTCGTTACCTGCTTCAGCCGTGTCTCGCGTTACGGCATAAAAATGCATATTTATATCTACAACCCAACTATAATATGGAAAATTAATTTTGTCAACTATGGCATAATTATGCTTAAACGGGGTTGGGGCCGTGAAGGAGGGGCGGGGACCCGCTACCGTTGTCCCGGGCATACCATTCCCTGGGAAATTCCGAAAAAGATTGTCCAATTTGCAGGATCAGCGGCATTTATAGGTGAATGCAGGATTGGGATGACATGACTTTGTTGCGCGAATATGTGGAACACGCTTCGGAAGCTGCGTTTGCCACGCTGGTGGCGCGGCATGTCAACCAAGTGTATCTGGGCGCACCTGGCGCCGTTGCTGGACGAGGCGATGGCCGGTTTGAACGAAGCGGACCGGCACGCGGTGGGGCTGCGCTTCCTGGACGGCAAGAGCATCCGCGAGGTGGGGGCGGCGCTGGGCGCCAATGAAAGCGCCGCGCGGAAGCGCGCGGACCGGGCGCTGGAAAAGCTGCAACGGTATTTTTTCAAACGCGGCGTCACCTCGACGGCGGCGACTCTGGCCGGCGCGATTTCGGCCAACGCGGTGCAGGCGGCGCCGGCGGGGCTGGCCACCTCCGCCACGACCCTGGCGCTGGCCAAGGGCGCGGCCCTTTCCCCAACCACCCCAACCCTCATAACCGGAGCATTGAGGAGGAATGGGACAGCCTCAAGCTGGCCGGTTTCAAAATGTCCGCCCCCGATGGCCTGAATGTGGCTTCCATTCTGGCGACGGATTATTTTAAACAGCCGGTGATTGATGAAACCGGGCTGGCGGAAACCCAGGATCTGGAACTGCATTGGAACGGAAAACTCAAAGGCACAGAGGTCACGGAGAAGGGGATTTTTAACCACGGATTTCGCGGATGGCACGGATGGGAGGGGCAAAGCGGGCCGAACCTCGGCCTGGCGAGAGAAGAAGGCGTGGGGCGCGGGGCGGGAGGCCGCAGTTGAAGGGTTTCAAGGGTTATAAGGTTGGAAGGGTTAACTCCGCCTACGCCGGGCTTCCGCAGTCGCTACAGCCATGGCGGACAGGAGGAACGCAAAGAGCACAGAGAAGGGGGTTTTCAAACCGTCCGCCTTTTGCCCCGTCCCCGCCTCACGCCCCGCGCCCCAAACCCCGCGCCGCAAACAAGGCTGCGCGACGCGGCGGCGGGCGGAGACGGCGAGCGGCCGCCGCGAACAGAATATGACAATACCATTAACCCCTTTTCCCACAACTTCGGTAGGCCCCGCCCGTGACAGGCTGGAAGCCCGTCCCACCTTGAAGCCGCCTGCGTGGCGGAGTCAAGCTGCGCCCCGCCCCGTTCCGGCCAGGCGGAATAACGACCGACTGGGTCGTCCGCGCCTCCGGAAGTGGTGGGTGAGGCCGGTGGGCGCCACATTGGCGGACGGCCTGCCGATTGGGAAATCTGCGGTGCAAATATTCCGCCAACAACCTCGGGGGGCACCGCTTGGTCGTGACTCGATCCGGCCGGGGCGGGGCCGATTCCCCCCCCCAAAAAAAACCGGGGAAACTCAAGCGTTGGGAAAAACGACCGATAATTATAGTTAAACGCAGTTGAAACTTGGCCGGGGAACAGGCAGCTTGCTGATGGTTCCACGAATCGCCCGCCGCCACGGCGGGTGGCGGGGCGGTTTGCGGGCGAGCCAGTTCAACGACGAACCAATTGGGTCATGAGTGTATGATGAATTCAAATCTCCCAGCCGAGGTGGGCGGCTTGTCGCGCAGTGAATTGGAGGAGCGGGTGGCCGGGTTGATGGCGGCCAACGCCGAGTTGCAGCGGCGGCTCGAGGCCGCCGGTCCGCCGGAGGGCGGCCCGCCGAGCGCGGAATTTTTGTTGCAGGCCATGCTGGACAGCACCCCGGACCGGATTTATTTCAAGGACACGCAGTCGCGGTTCATCAAGTGCAGCCGGGTGACCGCCGAACGGATGGGGCTGAAGGATGCCAACGCCATTATCGGCCGGACGGACTTTGATTTTCTGCCCGAGGACCGGGCGCGCATGTTTTATGAGCATGAGCAGCGGATCATGCAGTCCGGCGAGCCGCTCATCAATGAGCCGCAAAAAAAGGTGCTGCCGGATGGCGACGTCATTTGGACCTCCGCCACCAAAGTGCCGTTGCGGGACGCCACGGGCAAAATCATCGGGTTGGTGGGCATCAACCGGGACATCACCGAGCACAAACTGGAGAACGAAGCGCTGCGCCGGTCGCGGGATGAAATGGAATGGCTGGTGGCCGAGCGCACGGCGGAGCTGACGCGGGAACGGCTGTTGCTGCGCCGGCTGATTGACAACCTGCCGGACGCCGTATATGTGAAGGACGCGCGCGGGCGCAAAATCCTGGCCAATCCGACGGACCTGGTCCATTGCGGCGGCAAAACGGAGGCCGAGGTGCTGGGCAAAACGGATTTCGACCTGTATCCCCGTGAAGTGGCGGAGATATATTGGGCGGACGACCAGCAGGTGTTGCGTGGGAAGCCGGTCATTGACCGGGAGGAATATTTCCTGGACGCGGCGGGCCAGAAGCAATGGGTGCTGACCACCAAACTGCCTTTGCACGACAACGATGGCAACACCACGGGGCTCGTGGGCATCGGGCGCCTGATCACCCAGCGCAAGCAGGCCGAGGAGGCGCTGGACGCGGAACGCCGGCTGATGCGCACCCTCATTGACAACCTGCCCGACGCCGTCTATGTGAAGGACACCGAGGGCCGCAAGGTGCTGCTCAACCAGGCGGACGTGAAAAACTGCGGCTGCCCAACGGCGGCGGCGGCGATCGGCAAGAATGATTTCGACCTGTTCCCCCGCGAGGTGGCGGAAAAATATTGGGCGGATGACCAGCAGGTGTTGCGGGGCGAGCCGGTCATTGACCGGGAGGAATATTTCCTGGACGCGGCGGGCCGCAAGGAATGGGTGCTGACGACCAAACTGCCGTTGCTGGATGCCGAGGGCCGCATCTCGGGGCTGGTGGGGATCGGGCGGCTGGTGACGCGGCGCAAGCAGGCCGAGGAGGCGCTGGACCGCGAGCGCCGGCTGTTGCGCACCCTGGTGGACCATCTGCCCGATTCCATTTATGTGAAGGATGCCGAGGGCCGCAAAATCCTGGCCAATCCGGCAAACTTGCGAAACATCCGCTGCCGGACCGAGGCGGACGCGATCGGCAAAAGTGATTTCGACTTTTTTTCCCGCCACGAGGCGGAGGCGTTCTGGGCGGATGACCAGCGGGTGTTGCAGGGGGAACCGGTCCTCGACCGGGAGGAATCCTTTCTGGACGCCGCCGGGGCCGTCCACTGGTCCCTGACCAGCAAACTGCCGCTGCACGATGCGGAGGGCCGCATTGTGGGGCTGGTCGGCATCGGGCGGGAGATCACGCGGCGCAAGGAGGCCGAACAGGCGCTGGACCGCGAGCGCCGGCTGTTGCGCACCCTCATTGACAACCTGCCGGACTGCATTTATGCCAAGGACGCGGCCGGGCGCAAGACGCTGGCCAATCCGGCGGACCTGAAAAACCTCCGTTGTAAAACCGAGGCCGACGCCATCGGCAAGAGCGACTTTGATTTGTTTCCGCCGGCGGTGGCGGAGAAGTTCTGGGCGGATGACCAACGGGTGCTGCGCGGCGAGCCGGTGATCAACCGGGAGGAATTTTTCTTCGACGAGACGGGCGAGAAGCGCTGGCTGCTGAGCAGCAAACTGCCGCTGCCGGACGAAAGCGGGGCGATTGTGGGCTTGATCGGCATTGCGCGGGACATCACCGTCATCAAAAAGGCCGAGGAAAAACTCTCGGAACACATGCGGGAACTCGAGCAGCGGGACCATCAGACGCGCGAGGAACTGAACATGGCGCGCGAATTGCAACTGGCGATGTTGCCGCAGGAATTCCCGTCGCTGCCCAGTCACAAGCCGGCGGCGGAAAGTCATCTGGAATTTTTCAGCTTCTACTGCCCGTCCGGGGCGGTCAGCGGGGATTTCTTCGATGTCGTGCCGCTCTCGGACCATGCCGTCGGGCTGTTTAT
>Ga0182012_10001668_pt1 | contig 24172 bp, 20 predicted proteins | sample 612S2SmetaG_FD_120486 | JGI IMG/M metagenome (GOLD analysis project Ga0182012, IMG submission 120486) | Permafrost microbial communities from Stordalen Mire, Sweden - 612S2S metaG | ecosystem: Environmental > Terrestrial > Soil > Wetlands > Permafrost | place: Sweden: Stordalen | collected... | reverse complement strand
GCTCTGACCTCATCCTGAGGAGCGAGCCTTCGCCCGGAGGGCGAAGGTTCGCGTCTCGAAGGATGGCCGCTTGCACTGCCTTTGCGGCCATCCTTCGAGACGCATCGCTTGCGCGATGCTCCTCAGGGGATGAGGACCGGGGAGGATGCCGATATGATCAGAACTTCGGAAACGCTGGTCTAAAGGTTCGCGCCTGGTGGGAGATGGATTGCTTCGCTGCGCTCGCAATGACTAACCTTATTGACTTCAAATATTGAAGCGTCTATAGCTGGCTGGTCCCGCGTGATCAATCTACAGCGCAGCAATGTGAGACGAACCCGCACCGACGCTACGGGGTGCCGACAGGGAGAGCTTCATTGACCCATGAATTGCAAACCATTCGAACGCGGATCGATTCCGGCGTGATGTTCGCGACCTTCGATAATCCGCCGATCAACCTGATAGGGCCTGAACTGGTCCGAGACTTGATTGATCTTTTGGACCGTCTGGAGCAGGACCAGGACGTGCGTGTCGTCGTATTCGCGAGTGCCGACGAGGAGTTCTTCTCGCCGCATGTCGATATTGCGAGGGTTGCCGAATATACCAAGGAGACCGCCCGCATCAGCGGTTCGGCGAGCGGATCACTTGGCGGTCTGCTTCGGCGTCTGAGCGAAGTCCGCCAGATTACGATTGCGCAGGTGGAGGGGATCGCCCGCGGTGCCGGTAGTGAATTCGTGCTGGCCTGCGATATGCGCTTTGCATCGCGCGAACGGGCCGTTTTCGGCCAGCTCGAGGCTGGTGTTGGCGCCGTTCCTGGTGCCGGCGGGCTCCAACATTTGACGCGTTTGCTTGGCCGCGGTCGAGCCATGGAAGTGATCTTGTCTTCTGGCGATTACGACGCCGATCTTGCAGAGCGCTACGGTTGGATCAACCGGGCGATGCCCCAAGCGGCTCTTGGGCCGTTCGTTCAAGCGCTCGCCTTCCGCATCGCCAAGTTCCCGCCCGCAGGTGTGACTGCGATCAAAAGGAGGATCAATGACATCTCACTTCCGCCTCTCGCGGATGTCCGCACTGACGGCGCGCTGTTCCAGCAGACCATCGTTCAGCCACGCGCCCAAGCGCGCACCAAGGAACTCCTCGACGGAGGCATGCAGACGAGAGGCACACTTGAGCGCGAATTCGCTGACGCACTGGGTCGTCTTACGTCCTGACAATCGGCTTGTCGACTTGGAACGACCAATCGCGCGGACCGGAATAATATGGAAGGATATCCATCATGAAAGCGACGGGATACTCGACATGGAACGGTTCCTGGAAGCAGGGAAGTGGAACGATCTCAACACAGACAAAGACAATCCGAGATGCGCCTTATACGTTTTCGAGCCGTTTCGAAGGAGCCCCCGGCGCTAGTCCTGAAGAACTGCTCGCCGCCGCGCACGCCGGCTGCTTCAATCAAGCCTTGGCCAACAATTTTGGAATGATCAGCCTGGAAGCCGAAAGCATCAACACTTCTGTCCTAATCGAATTCGGTGATTCGGTCGCAGGACACCCAGCGATTAATGGTTCGCATATCACGGTGGAAGCCAGCGTTCCCAACATCTCAAAGGAACAGTTTGATTACTGTGTGCAGCAGGCCAGGAATAATTGCACTATTTCAAGAGTCCTGAAGTGCGAGATCACGTCTTTCGCGACACTCCGGGGCCCGAGGCTCCGCGAGGGAGCCCGGAAGCCATAACCACGATTAGGGGTTTTGGATTCCGGGCTCGCGCAAGGGCGCGCCCCGGAATGATGCCGATAAGAGACGAAGCATCAGAACCGGACCACTGGCGACCTTGCCATGCTTGTTGAACTGCCTGCGGGTCATTCAGCCCGGAATCCTCTTTGATACCTGCTATCAGTCTTTACGATAGAGGCACGTGACTTCATAAAAATAAAGTGATTGCCTGGAGATTGAGCAGGCTGATCAATATTTTCTATTGTTGGCTTCATAAATGGAAGTTACGTTGAATGAGCGGCAAGTTACGTTGAATGATCGGTATCTTTCGTCGGCAACCGCGGTCATTGCTCAATCTCGACCGCGGAAAACATACAGCCCGGTTCACTTTGGAGATGTTCCATGACCTACAAGATCAACGTCAACGGCGTCGATCATTTGGCAGACGTCGATAGCGACACACCGCTGCTATGGGTTCTGCGCGACGTCCTTGGAATGACCGGCACGAAGTTCGGTTGCGGCGCGGCTCTCTGCGGCGCCTGCACCGTCCACCAGGACGGCAGCGCGATCCGCTCCTGCATCACCCCGATAGACAGCGTGGGCGATACCAAGATCACGACGATCGAAGCGATCGGCAGCAGACCAACCGGCTTGATCGTGCAGCAGGCTTGGCTCGACCTCGAGGTCGTCCAATGCGGTTATTGCCAGTCCGGGCAGATCATGTCGGCCACAGCCCTGCTATCGGCCAATCCAAACCCTGGCGACAGCGACATCGACGATGCGATGTCGGGGAATATCTGCAGGTGCGGAACCTATGTTCGGATACGCGCGGCCATCAAGCATGCTGCCGCGGCGCTCGCCACCACCGTACAGAAAGGTTGACGATGATGTTCGACCGATTTTTCAAACGCGGATCCGATGACCAATCTTCGTCTTCGCGCGGTGTCTCGCGCCGCGCTGTCATGGTGGCGAGCGTGGCAACCGGCGGCGGCCTGCTGCTGACCCTGAGTCTTCCCCGGTGGCTCGACGCAAAGCCTGTGGACGAACCGGATCTTGTGCCAAATGGGTTCGTTCGCATCGCACGCGACGGCAAGGTGACGCTGACCATGAATCAGGTCGAGATGGGGCAGGGGACTTATACGTCCATGCCCATGCTGATTGCCGAAGAATTGGAAATCGGCCTGGAACACGTGAACCTCGAACACGCGCCGCCGGACGACAAGCTGTACGGCAATCCGCTGCTGGGTTTTCAGGTCACCGGTGGTTCGACATCGGTGCGGGCCTTCTGGAGGCCGCTCCGTATTGCGGGTGCCACCGCGCGCATGATGTTGATCGCAGCGGCAGCCGGTATCTGGAAGGTCGATCCGGCCTCGTGCCATGCCGAGAATGGCGAAGTGATCCATGACGCGTCCGGCCGCAGGCTTGCCTATGGTCAACTGGTCGATCGGGCCGCGACGCTGCCCGTTCCAACCAATGTCGCGTTGAAAGACCGCAAGAATTTTATCTTGGTGGGCACCTCCGCTAAACGAACGGATGCGCCAGATAAGGTCAACGGCTCGGCCAAATATGGCATCGATGTGGGGATGCCCGGGATGAAGATCGCCACGGTAGCCGCGTGTCCGGTCATCGGTGGAACACTTGCCAGCGTGGATGACCGCAAGGCGATGTCCATCAAGGGTGTCATCAAGATCGTACGACTTGATAACGCTGTTGCGGTCATTGCCGATCACATGGGCGCGGCGAAGAAAGGCCTCGAGGCCCTGGAAATCAAATGGAACGGCGGATCTAATGCGACGTTCTCAAGTGCCGATGTCGTGCAGCAACTCGAGGAAGCTTCCACCAGGGTGGGTGCGGTCGGGGTCAAGACGGGTGACGCAAGCAAGGCTGTTGCCTCGGCGCCAGTGAGAATCGACGCAGTGTACCAAATGCCGTTCCTGGCGCACACGGCTATGGAGCCCATGAATTGCACCGCCCATGTCCACAAAGAAGGTTGCGACGTCTGGATCGGCACCCAGGTAGTGACGAGAGCGCAAGCCGCCGCAGCGGCGGTAACCGGCTTGCCGCTCGACCAGGTCAGGGTGCACAACAACCTCCTTGGCGGCGGCTTCGGCCGGCGTCTCGACATCGACGCCGTCACCCAGGCAGTGCAGATTGCCAAGCAGGCCGACTACCCCGTAAAGGTCATCTGGACCCGCGAGGAAGACATCCAGCACGACGTCTACCGGCCGTATTACTATGACACGCTGAGCGCCGGCCTGGACGAACAGGGCAAACCGACAGGTTTCAAGCATCGTATAGCAGGATCTTCGATTCTGGCGCGGTGGGCGCCGCAGGCATTCAAGGATGGTCTGGATGCCGACGCGGTCGAGGCTGGATCGGGGCCCTACGGCTTTGAGAACCTTCTGGTCGACTATGTTCGTCAGGAGCCGCCGGCGGGTCTGACAACCGGCTGGTGGCGCGGTGTCGGCGTTACGCATAATGCCTTCGTCGTCGAGGGGTTCATCGATGAATTGGCTGCGAGAGCAAAGCAGGATCCGATCGTCTACCGCCGTGGGCTGCTGGAAAAGTCCCCGCGCGCCAGAGCTGTGCTCGACCTCGTCGCCGACAAAGCGGCCTGGACCACGCCGCTGCCGCCGGGAGTGGGGCGCGGGGTTTCCCTGATATCCGGCTTCGGCAGCTACATTGCGCAGGTCGCAGAAATTTCCATCGGAAAAGACGGCATGGTCAGGGTTCAACGCGTCGTCTGCGCCGTCGACTGCGGGCAAATGATAAATCCGGACACCATCAAGGCGCAGATGGAAGGCGGTATCATTTTCGGACTGACGGCCGCCCTTTATGGGGAGATAACGTTCAAGGACGGCCGCGTCGAACAGACCAATTTCGACAGCTATCAGGCGTTGCGCATCAACGAAACCCCTGTCATCGAGGTCCATCTGATCGACAGTCGCGAAGAACCTGGCGGAATCGGCGAGCCCGGAACGGCGACGATCGCGCCCGCCGTCGTCAATGCGATCTTCAACCTGACCGGCAAGCGGCTGCGCAAGCTTCCGATCGACTCCTCGCAGTTGAAGTCCGCCTCTTGATCGGGGCGGCTACTTGGGGGTCCTCGTCGCCAGATAGGCCTATTCCGAAAGCCCTTTTGCGGATCGAAAGGCAGCCCGTCTTGCTTCGCGCTCCTTTGTCCAGCTCTTGCTTATGGTGCTCTGGGTATCGGCAAACCTGAATTTCTTCCCGGTAGATGGCATCCGCCACTCCGCATCGATAACCTCTCCGGTCTTCTTGTAGATCATATGGGCGGCGGGCTCGTGTTTGGGTCCGAAGCCCCCGTACTTCATTCCCCATTGGCGCAAGAGCAGTATCACCGGATCCAGTTCTTTACCCTTCTCCGTCCGACGGTATTCGTAACGGGGCGGCTTCTCGCAGTACAGCCTGCGCTCGACGATCCCGTCCTGCTCCATGCGTTTCAACCGCGCGGAAAGAAGATGCGAAGACATGCCGGTTTGGGCCTGCAAGTCGTCGAAACGGCGGCTTCCCATGATCATCTCGCGAAGGATCAGGAGCGTCCAACGGTCGCCCACGACTGAACACGCGCGCGCGATCGGACACTCGGTATCGGACACGTCGTCCCAACCCATCTTGCATCTTCTCCCATCCGCCCGGCCGAATCGAAGTTTGACCGGTTTCAGATCATAAAATTGAAACTTCACTATTTGAAGTGTGGGTTCCATTGCGACGCTTTTATGGGCATTGTCAAGCGGGGACGAGCGTCCTCCGACGGTGCGGCTCAGCCCCGAAGATGTGATTTCGGGCGGGCGAAGCCTGGCGATCGGCGGGATCGCTACAAGCAAAAGTGACTTTAATTATTGAAGCGTAATTGACTCCGGGTGCGGCACATCGTAGCTTCATATAGTGAAGCGACCACGGAGGCTGACGATGAGTCCATCGGAAATTGCTTGTGGGCCGCCCAAAGCGACGGCTTCCGCCGGCTTTTTGGATTGTCCGACCAGGAACCAAGTGCTTCCCCCTCACCTGATTTCACGGTTGCCAATCGCAGGAGCGATGGTCGGGCGCCCGTGTGGCAATCCCAACGGACAAAAATGAGATCGCTGCAGCATCTGCGGCCTATCAAACCCAGAAAACCCGAGGACATCATGACCGCGAAAACATACTCCGCCGAGCATACTGCGCTTCTTATCGTCGATCCCTATAACGACTTCATGAGCGAGGGCGGCAAGCTCTACAATGCCATCAAGGAAACCGCCATCGCATCGGGTATGTTCGCCAACCTGCGAAAGCTGATCCCGGCTGTGCGTGCCGCCGGAATCCAGGTCTTTATCGTTCCGCACCACCGCTCCGATGCTCACGGTCACGACTATGACGGTTGGCAGCACGTCAACATATTTCAGGAGCAGAACAGGCCCATCAAGGCTTTCGAAGTCGGAAGCTGGGGAGGCGAGTTCAACCCGGAATTTGGTCCCCAGAAGGGTGACGTGATTATAAGGGAGCATTGGGCACAGAGCGGTTTTGCGAATACCGACCTCGACATGCAGCTCAAGCAACATGGCATTCAAAAGATCATCTTCGTCGGACTGATAGCCAACAGTTGTATCGAGTCCACGGCGCGCTTTGGTATGGAACTGGGATACCACGTCACGCTCGTGATGGACGGCACCGCCGCGTTTAGCTCCGAAGGGATGCAGGCTGCCGCTACGAACGCTCCTATGTTCGCGCACGCCATCGTCAAAACCAACGAACTACTCGAGCAATTGGCCGCCTGAGCGACATCGGTCGGCTCTTCCGCGGGCACCTGCGCCAAGATAGCTCATCCGATCGAAAAGACGGCATATTGATCAACATTGCCCGCGCAACTCCCGGGCACAGTGAAAGGATACGATCATGATTTTGGGACTCTCGACTTCGACTTTCACGCTTCTCCATGTCCTGATCAGCCTTGTTGGGCTCTTCACCGGATTTGTTACCATCGGTGCGATGCTGTTCGGCAAGTGGCTGCGCGGCTGGAACGCTCTGTTTCTGGTTTCGACGATCGCCACCAGCGTGACGGGGTTCTTCTTCCACTCGGCAAGCTTCGGTCCGCCGCATGTCATCGGGATTATTTCGCTGGCGGTTCTGGCTGTTGCGCTGGTGGCGCTATATCCGGCCCACCTCGCAGGTAGATGGCGCTGGATCTACGTATCGAGCGCGATCTTTGCGCTATATTTGAATTGCTTTGTCGCGGTCGTCCAGGCTTTCCAGAAGATAAGGTTTTTGGCGGTATTGGCGCCCACCCAGTCCGAGCCGCCGTTCCTGGCTGCGCAAGTGGTCTTGCTGGCGGTGTTCGTCGTGCTTGGTTTCTTCAGCGTCAAACGCTTTCATCCATCCTCGCCTGCCGAAGATATCAAAACATCGTTCTTCGTAGCGGACTCTCGATAACGCTGCAATCGATGACCAATGAGGGACCGCTCTGTGCAATAGAAATCGGTTGAAAGACAATTATGACTCAAACGGACCTCTCGACAGCCGCTGAATTCGTGGTTCCAGAGCGGACCCAACGGCCGTGGCGCCGTCTCGCCGCGCCGGTTGCCGCGGTGTCCGTTGTTGCAGCCGTGACAGTGCTTGCGACGTTTAGTTGGGACAGTTGGGCCGGCGGCATGACCGTACAGACGACAAATGACGCCTATGTCCGTGCACGGATAACCCGGCTTAGCAGCCGGGTCGCAGGCGAGGTCAAGGCGGTCAACACGGATGACTATCAGCACGTCGGGGCCGGTGACCTTCTGATCCAGATTGATCCCGCGGACTACGAAGCACAGGTCGCCCAAGCCGAAGCAGGCGTAGCAAGCGCGAAGGCTGCGCTCGACAATCTGGCAAATCAGGAAAAGCTGCAATCGGCGACCATCACGCAGGCCGAAGCGCAGCAGTTATCCGCCCTTGCGCTTGAAACGGAGGCGCGGCAGGAGCTTGAGCGACAACAGACGCTGACGCAAACGCAATCCGGCACGCGACAGAAATCCGAACAAGCGGTCGCCGCCTACGCCAAAGCCCAGGCCGATGTAACGGCCAGCGGCGCGGTCATCGCCGCGCAGCGGCACCAATTGGAGGTGCTGGCGGGGACCAGGCTGCAGCGTGCCGCCGACTTGCTCGGGGCGCAGGCGACCCTTGCCGCGGCAAGGCTGCGGTTAGGTTACACAAGAATCGTCGCGCCGTTCGAAGGCGTGGTTGGCGAGCGGCAGGTGCAGCCCGGCGACTACGTGAATATCGGGAGTAGCCTGATTGATGTGGTGCCTCTGCCGAGAGTGTACCTCGTCGCGAATTACAAGGAGACGCAACTGACCAGGGTAAGGCCGGGCCAGCGTGTCGAAATCGTCGTGGATAGCTTTTCCAGCCGGCCGCTCCATGGGCGCGTGGCACGGATTTCTCCCGCCAGCGGTTCGCAATTCGCGCTGTTGCCACCCGACAACGCGACGGGGAATTTTACCAAAGTCGTGCAGCGGGTTGCGGTCCGCATTGAAATCGATCCGGGGCAACCTCTCATCGAGCGCCTATTGCCGGGCATGTCGGTGACTACTCGGATCCGCACCGACGAAACGATGGCAGGATCCCATGGCGGAAGCTAACGTCATCAAATGCGGACCCGTATCCACCGGCGCAATCGGGATGCGACCGCTGTTCGCGGTTGGCGCCGTCCTGATCGGTTCATTCTTGGCCAGCCTCGATAGTCGGCTGTTCTCACTGGCGCTACCTGACATCCGTGGTGCGATGTCGCTTACTTTCGACGAGGGAGCCTGGCTCAGTACGGTCACTTCTGCGTCGCAAATCCTGATTGCTCCGGCGGTCGCCTGGTTGGCGACGGTATTCGGGTTGCGTCGCGTGCTCGGAATTCCAAGCCTGGTCTACGCCGTGATCTCCCTGCTGATCCCGTTCGTCAAGGACTACCATTCGTTGTTGGCACTCAGCTTTGTCCACGGAATCCTCCTCGGCACGTTCGTGCCGGCAACGCTGATGATTATTTTCCGCAATCTGCCGGTCAAGTGGTGGTTGCCGGCCATCGCCGTCTACTGCATACGAGTTGGCTTCTCCATGAATTCCGGGGTTTCGCTTACCGGTTTCTACGTCGATCATGCCGGCTGGCAGTGGATGTATTGGCAGGATGTATTCGTTGCGCCCTTGATGGGCCTCTTCGTATATCTAGGCACGCCGCACGAGGGCGTGAACAAGGATCTCCTGAAGCAGGCCGATTGGGGTGGGATGCTCCTGCTCGGCGTCGGTATGGCGATGATCTACGCCGGGCTTGATCAGGGCAATCGGCTGGACTGGCTGGGGTCCGGCGCCGTCGCTGGCCTGCTTGCGGGCGGCGCGGTGCTTTGTGTGGGCTTCTTCATCAACGAGTCGCTGGTGTCACATCCGTGGGCCCATTTCGGGGTGCTGTTTTCCCGCAATATCGGCCTCGCTCTGACGACAACGCTGTTATATACTTTCACAAGTATTTCGAACTCGTCGCTCGCACCGAACTTCCTCACGACTGTTGCGCAACTTCGGCCGGAACAGTCCGGGCCGTTGTTTTTCGTCTACGCCGTCTTGCCAATGGCGCTTCTGGTGCCTCTGTCGATCTATCTGATCCGGCACCACGACGTCCGGCTGGTGCTTGTTGTGGGACTAGCGTCGTTCGCTGTCGCTGGACTGCTCGGCACCCAACTTACGCATGATTGGTCATTGAACGACTTCATCCCGATGGTGCTTTTGCAATCGGTCGGCCAGTCCTTCACCTTGCTGTCTCTCATCATCATCGTGCTCTCGAACTCCGATCCGACGCGCGCGACCGCATTTTCCGCCTACATTCAGGTGATGCGACTTGGCGGCGCAGAGATCGGTATAGCGCTGATGGGCACATGGCTGCGCATCCGTGAGCAGATCAACTCGAACCTGATCGGATTGAAAATCTCCTCTGGGAGCGCTGACGTTGCTCACGCGCTCGCGAGACTTACCGGTCGGTTTATTACGCATGGTGCCGGTATCGCCCACGCGCGAGGCGCGGCCACTCTTGCTTCAGCAGTGCAGCGTGAGGCCAATACCTTGGCCTATGTCGACGGTTTCTGGCTGACGGTGTGGTTCGCGGTCGCAGCGCTTGTCTGCGCGGCGATGATCGGCACGGCGCCGGCGGGCCCGTTGTCTCCAGAGCAGGAATAGCTGCGGCTTCCAGAAAAGTCGCCGACCGCGGCGCTCCGCCCGGTATCCACTTCCAGCGCCGGATCAGTTCGGCGTTCACAGTTCGGCTCTGGCGCGCGCACCGCGCGCCGTCTCACGCTCGTTATTGCGAGCGCAGCAAAGCAATCCAAGGGCTCGCGCCCGGTGAGAGATGGCTGGCTTCGCCGCGCTCGCAATGACAGTTGTAGGATGGGCAAAGCCATTGGGCCGCGCGAACGCGCGGGCCGATAGTGTGCCCACCATCTATCCGCGTTCGACATGGTGGGCACGGCGCAAAGCGCGGCTTTGCCCACCCTACGCGACTGCGGACTGTGCTCGGCTGCCGCTCGACACCCGCCGATCTTCCTCGTCTGTGCCACGCCCAACCGCCGCGCGGAACGAACGCCCGCGTGCTTGGTTGGTAAAGATCGACGTCACGGGAGATCTCACATGCGCCTTTTGCTCGCCGCGCTCTGCATCTCCGCTTACGCCCCGATGGCATGTGCTCAGACGGAGCCCAACCTCGATCGATTAAGCGCATCTCAGCCCATTCACGGGAGTCCTAGCTCTCCTGACGAGGACAAAAGCCAACCTTCCCCGCAGGGTCCTACCGGCCCGCTTACGACCGGTAGCGGCGGTGTGACGCCCGCCAATCCCCAAGGCGGTACGCCACCGAACATGCAGCCAAAGAGCGCTGAGCAGAAGTAGCCCATCAGCCGCGCCATCGATTCGAAGTCCACGCGCTGCGAAGCGGGTGCATCCGGACGAGTAGAGGTGAGAGCGTAGGGTGACTGTCTATGGCCAGTAGGTTCGCACGTTCAATTTGATCTGGGCATTGGTCGAGAAAGGCATCTTGGCCTGCAAGCTTAGAGAGGCAGGAGATGCTCAAGGGTGGCGCTTTGGTGCCGCCGCTGATGGGCGACCGCCAGGGCCTTCTATGACCTGGGCATCGTGCCCAAAAAGGTCACGGTGGCCGACATCGCCTGGTATCCGCCCCAGTAGCGTATTGGTTCTGACGCTTCGGCTCATCGCGGCGTCATTCCGGGGCGCCCCTTGAGGGCGCATAGCGGCTTACAAACTACCTGCGCAGCGTCCAATCGAACCGTCGCGTCTGTTGCGGGGGCATCCAAACACCGCCTTCACTTCACCTCGAGGTTCCGGCATCGGCCTAGCCATGGCGCCCGGGTCGGGCTATCTTACTTCCGTCTTACCGAAGGAAAGAGGCCATGTCCGCCGAGCCGAAATTGACCACCACGGTTTCGACCAAGGGCCAGGTGATCTTGCCCAAGGCGATCCGGGATCGGCTGAACTGGCCCGCCGGAACGGAACTGGTGGTGGAGGATACGCCTGAGGGCGTATGGCTGAAGGCCAAGCCCGCCTTTGCGCCCACCCGGCCGAAAGACGTATTTGGCTCCCTGTCCTATAAAGGGCCGGCAAAATCGATCGCGGATATGGAAGCGGGAATCGCCGCCGAGGCGAAACGGCGGCATGCTCGCCATCGATAGTAATCTCATCGTCCGCTATCTGGTGGGCGACGATGCCCGCCAGGCTGCCCGGGCGCGCAGGCTGATCGACAATAATGACGTCTTCGTCTGCACCACGGTCCTGCTGGAGACCGAGTGGGTACTGCGGGGCGTCTATCGGTTTTCCGCTACCCAGTGCGCCAAGGCCCTCTCCGATTTCGCGGGGCTGCCGCGCGCAAATCTGGAAGATGCAGCCGCGGCGGCGAAGGCGCTGGGCTGGATGCGGCAGGGCGTGGACTTTGCCGATGGTCTGCACCTGGCCAAGGCGGAAGGCTGTGAGGCCTTCATCAGCTTCAACCAGGATTTCGCCAAGGCCGCCAACGCCCTCGGCGGCGTCAAGGTACGGACGCCCTGACACCGGGCGCGCAGAGCGCGCGCCGAGTCATCCGCCATTTCACCAGACAACATGGCCGGTGACGGCTTCGCCTCCAACCCGCCCTCGCGCCGATCTCACCCCCGTCATTGCGAGCGCAGCGAAGCAATCCATCTCTCACCGGGCGCAAATCTCCAGATTACTTCGCCGCGCCCGCAATGACAAACGATCGTTCGCGGACACGACTACGCCGACGAACTCGGCTCCAGAACACAAAGCAGCGGATGCCCGTGCTGGCGCGCAAAGTCGAGCACCTCGGTTACCTTGGTGGCGGCGATATCGTTCGGATAGATCCCGCAGGTGCCGGCGCCCTCATGATGGATTTCAAGCATGATCCGAATGGCGGTCTCGTGGTCCTTGCCGAACGAGCGCTGCAAGACATCGACGACGAACTCCATGGGCGTGTAGTCATCATTGAGGAGCTGCACTTTCGCCAATAAACCCGGGGGCTGCTGCTGAGCGGCGGGTGGTCCGGCTCCTGGCGCCACCGCAAGCTCATGCGAAGCCTGCTTGGCGATCTTGTGGCAGATATAGCGGGTCGCGTCGTAGCGGGTTATGCCGTATTGCCTCAGCAGGCCGGCGGCACGGCTGTCGTGCTCGTCGATCAAGGCCACCAGCACATGGGCCCCCGTCACCCCAGCCTGGTGAGTTGACTATACGTGCGTCGTGGCGCGCGCGATGACGCGCTGAAACTCCGGCGAGGGCTTTCTGAAAGAGCGCCGGCTCTGATCCGCGCTCATATGGATGTAACTGTACACTGCCTGGAATAGTCCGCCAGCCACCTCTCTGATTTCGTTCGATGCGTACCAACTGGAAGTTGCTCGTCGACCTTAGAGAGGATAGTATAATTTTGCCTCAAGATAGCTTCGGGGGCTCATATGGCATGGATTTTTCGCAGCCATTGGCAGCGCCGCATATCGGCATTGGTTTGGCTGACATTCGCAATTTCTGTTTCTGGACCAGGTGGCGCACAGACTTTAGATCGACCGCTGCAAGACTTGAGCGGGGTTGGATGTATAGCAGTCACCTGCCGTAACCCGAACGTTCCTCCGGGCGTAACATCTGCTCCGGCGCCGGCGGCCTCTCCCGCTCCGGTGCCCGCTCCATCACCCGTGCAGATGCCGCCTCCCGTGTCGATGTCGACGTCTGAGCAAGCGACGCCCAACGCTTCGGCCAGTGTGCGACCAACGTCTAATGCGCCACCCGTGACGAGATTGAACAACGATTTGAACGACATTGGGTCGATGCCGATGGCACCCCAGCCGCAAGCAACCCCCGGCGGGTTTGGCCCGACCACATCAAGCAAATCAATTGCTCCAAGTACATTCAATACTCAGAGTACATTCCCCGCCGTGCAAGCGCTGACTTCGGCACAACCGTCAACCAGCCTCACGATGACCAAGCCTGGGGGAATATACCTTTCAAAAGCAGCGGCCGAGCGCATGCCCCTGAACTTGTCTCTTGATGGGGCCTTCATTGATCGAGATAGGATCGTTCTGTCTGGTCGAGGTAATGCCGATAGCACCATCGATGCCGCACTTTTTCTGACCGCCTTGCGCGCAGCCTGCGCTGGCCAGGACCCTTACTTCAGTCTCGACCCTGACGACATCTCGGCCTGGATCAGGGAGACCAACGAGGCTGGCGAAGAATTCAGACAGAGGACGGCGAACGAATTCAGATGGAGCTTTCGAAAAGGACTGAGTCGGGGAACGCCTGGCATACTCAAGTTCCGCACGCTTTCGGCTAGCAGAGATTTTCCAGGTATTTGGACAGCTATCCGCGATAAGTATCCGGGTTTGCGGTCACGGCTGGTATTCAAGCCTGAGTGGCTGCGCGGGACTCGATTTGGGGAAATTCTTTATAAAGCAGATGTGCTCTTGAAAGAACTCGCCGGTGGAAGGTCGATGCTCGGAGTTGAGCGGTTGCGAGCGGCGGACATCGACGGCTATCGATCTGCTGTAGATCGGCGCGCCGCGAGAGACCTACTGTATGTGTACAACGGTATAGCTCGGAAGCCAGCCGCTCAAGCGGGTGGACGCATCTGGTACGATCTAGCAGAGACATCTGACATGGTTGCCCGGCGCGGGGAGGAGATTTCTTTTCCCGAGTCGGAATTGCGAGACATGCTTGACCGCAAAGGGTTGTTGACCAAGGTAACAGGGCAGCCTGCTGCTTCATCTTTGTCAGAAACCGACGGCGTTATCGACGTATCCGAGATATTCCCCCGCATGTACGTGCGGGTCCGAGATCCAGTTACCCTTCGCGATGGCGTGGGCACCTACCCCGGCCTCGATGAATTGACCGACGAGGCCAACAAGAACCCGAGAGGCTATGCTAAAGAGTACAAAGAGTTTCGACAACTCGTGGAGGTTTTCAGGGCCTACGTCGTGGCTGTGCGCGTTCGGCAGCGTTACAGCAACGCTTGTGCCACAGTGCCACCCACACTCCTTGAAGCAGAAAAGATATCGCATAGTCTGCCTGATTATCATCCAACCGAGCTGAGTCTTAGCCTTGCGTGGTACGAATACTCGGATGGTCGCGTCCGTCGCGCGATCGGGACAAACGGAGGGCTGTTCCAAGGTGGCGTTTCGGTGGGAGCGACTAGATTTCTTAGCCAAATTCCACCGCGCACTTTCGAGACGCCGATAATTCGTGAGATCAAATCGGAGACCACCAAACAGGAGCAAGGCCTGTCTTGGACGGACACGTCTGATCGGCGGTTCGTCGCGTTCCGGTTTGACGACCCTCCAGCGACAACTCAATCGGCGGCACTTGTTGGCCTAAATGCCGGCGACGATTTTGGGCCACCAGTAATCACGTCTCACGAGGGCGGGTCCGAAGGCGGAAGGATTGCGATCCGAACGAGTCCTGTTCTCCCAAGTGTCTTGGAACTGCCGTCAGTAACGCCCCCGCGCCCGGAACGCGCAAGTCATGAGATTGAGTCTGAACGAACACGGCAAGCATACCTGGTGGCATTAGGCGTCTGTCTGCTGGGAGCCATATTAACCTACCTCTTCATCCCGCGAACCAACCACGCAGTGGCAGCTGCGGGAGCGGCCAACCGACGAAGGGTTGTCTCAGTAGGAAACGTGCATGGCGAGAGGAAAGCCGTCTCTGCTCAACCGTTACCGCTCGATGCAGCAGGGGCTTCACGTGGGTCCGAGAATTCGTTTCGTGATTTGAAAAGCGGCTCCTTGTATGGAGCGAGAGGCGAGAGCCTCGATACGTATATTCGCGGACGCGGGCCTGCTTGGTCGTACCAGAACTGGCGAGGTCAAACGGGACAGCCAGCCAAGATCACGTTATTTATTCTGGTCGTGGCAGGAATGTTGGCCATTTGGCGCTCGGACTATTTGCATCGCCTCAGCCAGTTCTTCATAGCGAAGCCGTCCACCGCCACTCTCCTATCTCCTCTGATCGTGGGATCAGGATCAAGTATTCGAGGCCAAGCTGATCAACGCCTAGAGCCTTGGAAAGCTGATTAGCGATGATGCGCTATGCACTCAAGCACAAAAACTGATGTGCATCGGCCGCCGGCGCGGCTTTTCAATTGAAAGCCGGATTGCTGCATGTGCGCGAATGACAAGCACGGCCGTCCGGCATAAGCTGCCGACGGCAACGTACTGGAGCGCTGTGGCAAAGGCGTCTGTGTCTTGATTGCAAGCAGGTGGGGGCCTGGATGGCGGTCAGATCGCATATTCCATGGGTTGTGGGACGGCTTGCGCCGCGGGCGGCCTGCGCGATCCTGCTGACCGTAGGCGCTACGGCATCCCTGAGCCAGGAAGGACGGCAGGACACGCCGGTGCAGAATACACCGCCGCCAGACCTGGATGCATCGCCGCCCAACCTTGGCAACCCGAAAAACCCTTTCGCCTGCCGGTTCAGTTTTGACGGCGCGTTCCAGCCGGTCCAGTCCGTCTATCAGGACGATGTCCGCGATGGATTCAAGACGGCCGAATATGACGATAACGGCCCCCAGCCCAATCCCCTGATCGAGAAGATCGGCAAGGGCGAATTCACCGCCCATCTGCCCCTGATCGCGGGCCGGTATACGGTGGTGACCGGCGTGCAGCGCTATATGGAAAATGGAGATCCGGTTGAGGCGCATGAGCACAACGAGATCCAGTTCATCCTGAACACCAATTGCCAGGACAAAAAGAAGGTCAGGGTCCGCTTCCAGGTGACCGCGGACGGCAAGACCCAGACATTCTACTCGGACAAGACCTACACGGTGCATATCGGTGGGCAGCCCAATCCGGACGGCAAGTCAGTGGCGGAGAAGGTGACGCTGGACAGCCCCCGCGGCCTGCCGTCATCGCCGGGCAGAGCCTTCACCCTCAGCGGCAATGATTATGAGATCCGGGCCGAGCTGTTGGACGGCAAGAACATTCTCACCCCGGCGATCACCGTCAGCGGACCCATCAAGTCGATTCCCAAATTACGGGTGCAGTTCGTGCCGGTGATCCTCGGCAATGCCGCCCAGGGCCTGCTTCCGGCCTTCAAGGAGGTGGTGGGCCGGCTGGCCACCGCGTCCAAAGACTATATTCCCGACTATTATCCGCTGCCGCCCGACGGCTTGAAGACCTGGACGCGCGAGATCCTGGACCTTTCGGCCGCCTATGCAAATGAGACCGCGCCGGAACATGACCTGCCCGATGCCGAAAGAATAGCGAAAGGAGAGGATTTCACCAGCAAGCTGAAGGACGAGATGAAGGGCGAGATCGCGGAGGCAAAAATTGCCAACCAGCTTGGCGAGGCCGGCGACGAATCCAAGGCGCAGCGCGTCATCGCCGTACTGCGTTATGGTAAGAAATACGGCAATGATTTCGAGCGCGCCACCGGCTCGACCCATGTGTTGGCGACAACCGTGGACACCAAGGTGATCATGATGGCGCAGCTGGAGCAAAAGCCCGGCCCCTTCTCCGCCACGACGACAGGCGATTATGAGCCGCCCGTCATAGGCGACCGCGAGAATTACCCGGTCCTGACGGTGGCGCATGAACTGGTCCACACCCTGCCGGCGTTCCGCTGGGATGTGCCTCAGATGGAGACGGCCTGCGGCACCGACTATCACGGCGCCAACGGCACCAACCAGGCCGATGGTTTGCGCGTGGTCCTGAAAGGCAATCCCAAGCAGCGTTTCGGCGAGGACGCCAAGATCCCGCTGATGGGGCGCGCCGCCTATGTCGCCGACAAAGCCAAGGGCGAGCAAGAGGCCGACAGGAAGTGGATCCTGGACAAGTGGATCACCCAATGCACCTATGCCCATCTCATCCTGGCGCTGAAACAGCCGGTCGATCCCCAGCTCCTCCTGGTCCGCGGCATCATCGGGCGCCCGCCCGGCCTCAAGCCCTTTGGCGAATTGCAGGATTTTTATGATAAAGAGGGCGATGCGGATGTCAAAGCGGGCCCGATCAAGGATTGGGGAATTCGCGTGCGGGATTTCGGCGGCGGCGTGCTGGCTACATTCCCCTTCGATCCCAACTGGTTCGCCGATGACGACCAGGACCGAATCCTGGCGCCTCTGTTCATCCGCGTTCCCCGCGTGCCGGGCGCGGCGCTGGTCGAAATCGTGAGCGACAGCAATGTCGTGGTGAGCAAGCCGCTTTCGGCGGTGCCGCCGTCGCTCACCCTGGACTTCAAGCCGCCGGCGCCAGGAGCGGGTGGCAACCGGGTGCCTATCGCTTGGCAGGCCGCAGGTGCGAACGGCCAACCGGTCAAATCCTCGGTCTATTATTCCTTCAATGACGGCGATTTCTTCAACGACCAGATGTTCGAGAGCGCTGCAAAGTCCGCCGATGTGGTGATCGACCGCAAATATCAGCGCCATGCGATCAAGATCGTCGTGACCGACGGCAGCCGCAGCACATCCCAGACGGTGAGATTCCAGACCCAATAGCCGGTCAGGCCTCTGGAAAGTTTATTGCCAACGCGCTCGGCCAACGGGTCGCGCCCCTACCCAGAGGGCGGCCGCCCAAGCGAAAGGCGCCGGCCCGCCGGCCAAGTCTAATCTAATTCGAATCTGACCCAATTCCTTTTGGCTCCAGCGCGCACTGCGCACAGATCTCACCCTCGTCATTGCGAGCGCAGCGACGCAATCCAGGGGCTTGCGCGGGGTGAGAGATGGAAGGCTTCGCTGCGCCCGCCATGACGAACGATCGTTCGCGGACACGACTGCGCCGACGAGCTCGGCTCCAGAACACAAAGCAGCGGATGCCCGTGCTGGCGCGCAAAGTCGAGCACCTCGGTCACCTTGGTGGCGGCGATATCGGTCGGATAGATCCCGCAGGTGCCGGCGCCCTCATGATGGATTTCAAGCATGATCCGAATGGCGGTCTCGTGGTCCATGCCGAACAAGCGCTGCAGGACATCGACGACGAACTCCATGGGCGTGTAGTCATCATTGAGGAGCTGCACTTTCGCCAATAAACCTGGGGGCTGCTGCAGAGCGGCGGGTGGTCCGGCTGCTGGCGCCACTGCAAGCTCATGCGAAGCCTGCTTGGCGATCTTGTGGCAGATATAGCGGGTCGCGTCGTAGCGGGTGATGCCGTATTCCCTCAGCAGGCCGGCGGCACGGCTGTCGTGCTCGTCGATCAAGGCCACCAGCACATGGGCCCCCGTCACCTCACTCTGGCGAGTTGACTGGACGTGCGTCGCGGCGCGCGCGATGACGCGCTGAAACTCCGGCGAGGGCGTTGCGTCCTGACGGCCATCACTGACGGGGTTTTCCACCTGCGAGTCGTCATCAACGGTGAGGGCGCGGCTCAACCCGTCGAGATCGGCATGAACCGCGGCCATCACCGCGGCGGCGTCCTCGTCATCGATCAGCGCGAGCAGGAGATGCTCAGGGGTGGCGCTGTCGTGCCGCTGCTGATAGGCGAGCGCCAGGGCGCGGTGAAGCGATGCCTCAAGGTTGCCGGACAATTCCACTGGAGCCGCCGGGCTCCCTGGCGCCGCCGAGCCGGCATCGCCGCCTTTGTTGGCCATGCAGAGCTCCGTGCCTTCGTCTCAGAGCGGGTTCGTGTTGCAGAGCGTACAATAAGAGGCCGGCGTTAGACAACTATCGGGTTCGCCCGGTGCGCAAAACCTGGCAATCGCGAATTAGGCCGCGTTGCAGGTCTGTAGGGCGCAATGGCATTGCGCCCCCGGGCGAAGATGGCGGAATACGCCGTGCTATTCCGCCCTACGAGCTGCCTTTCGGCCTTGATCTACACTGGACGTTCCGCGGTTGTGCAGCCATGATGAAGCGACTCGCCGCCTCGGGAATGACAGAACATGGCTGGGCAGGAAGCAGTTTGGCATGTCGCAATCGACGATAAGCAACAGGGACCGCTGACCAAAGAGGAAGTCCTTGAACACCTCAGAGCAGGTACGCTTATCGGAACAGACCTCATCTGGCGTCCGGGCTTTTCCGAATGGACGCCGGTCCAGGATACCGAGGATTTCTGGCAGCCGCCAAAGCGCGTGGCGATGCAAGCCGCAATTACGGAACCTCGCTCTAACACTATCTCGGTCGGTCGGGACCACGAAGTCGGGAAAGGTGATGCATATGATCGTGAAAAGTGGAGTTTGTGGAAGGCAGCCAACATTGGGTTGATAGTGAGTGGCTTTAGCCTTCTCATTCGGATTCCAAGCGAACACGGGTTTGAGCTGGCGAGCTATGCTCACACAGCCAGTGCCGAAACGATTGCTGCCCTAGCGGGCGAAATCCTCGCGGTTCCAGCTATCTTCTTCCTGATAGCTTTGGTGCGGAATCTATTTTTCTTTCGCCAGCCAAAGTCGAGCAAAAGCGCGTTTTGGGGCGCACTCACATTTACGGCTCTCCTCGTTTGCATCACCGCCGCGCTCACGCTGTATCAGGAGATTTTCTTCAACAGAACCGAGGTAATCAGCGGGGCGACAAAGAAATCATTTATTGCCGAGAGCGTTCCCCTTTGCGTTCAGAAACAGCGTTCACTTCGTCTGAATGTCGAAGACAACCAAATTTATGCCTACTGTACTTGTGTGAGCGAGAAATTAGCTGACACCACGTCATATAAAATGTTGGGGGCTGAACGCGACGCAAGCGGGCTTGCTGATTTGAAGCAGCGGTCAGAGTGGGTTGGGAGCGGTTGCCGCTTGTAACCCAGGACGGAGTGAAGCAGTTCAGCGCATGAGGTCCGTAGGGCGCAATAGCATTGCGCCGCCCCGGGGCGAAGATGGCGGAATACGCTGCGCTATTCCGCCCTACGAGCTGACCGGCAGGCGGAGCGACGGGTGATCTCGCTGCGCAAGGCGAACAAGCGGGAGGTGAAGCGCTATGGCGAAAGCCTTGAGTAAGTCCGCGCGCGCGGCGTTGGCGGCGACGGATTGGCGCAAGATCGACGCGATGACGGACGCGGACCTGGCCAGGCAGATCGGCGCCAATCCCGACGCGGCTCCCGACATGGCGCCGGAGATCGATGTGCGCGCCATCCGTCGCGCAGCCGGCATGACGCAAGCACAGTTCGCCGAGACCTATGAATTCAGTATTCGAACGGTGCAGTAGTGGGAGCGCGGTGCCAAAAAGCCGAGTGGCCCGGCGCGAACACTATTGCGTGCCATCAAGGCCGACCCCGAGGGTCTGCGAAAGGCCCTTGCTTCCGCGTAGGCCCAAAAGGCTAAACGAGGACAGGGTACGAATATTTTGCCCTTCCCAAAAACGTGGTCTGTCCCGGTTTTTCTCCACGACGTAGTCGGCATCGATGATGCCGATGATCTTGGCATCAATGGCGATGCGGGCCATGGCGATGCGCAAGGCGCCGGCGGCGCGCGTGCGCGGACCGGTCACCGTCACCATCCGAGCTACGTCTTTCTTCGGCTTGCCATCGGCGTCGAAGACATTCGATGTGGTTTCGCCGATATCCGGTAAAATCAATTCGACCATCTCATGACCTGCGAGATCGCGGGCGCCTGCGCGGCGTGCTGAGTAAATCCTAATCTAATTTCGACTCTGACCCCAATTCTTTCCCATGAGGCCGGTAGGTCGGATGGGCGGAGCGCCGCAGGCGTCGGGAGTGAGGGGCTGGGTGAGAAGATTGAAACGGGCCGAACGCCCCATGTGCGCCCAAAAACACCATGCGCGCCCTCTCCGAAACAAGGGCGCGCATGGCAAAGCCGGGCGCGCATGGGCAGCCCAGCGGGAACGGTTCGGGTCTGTCAGACGCCAAGACGTGAATTGGCGGATGACGCGCTCGTCTCCACCCGCCGACGGGATCGTGATCCGCCTGACGGCCCAACCGTTTTGATCAATCCTCGCTTGCGCCTTTGCGTTGAACGTGGTCAGCGCTCGCAGGGCGGATCGTGGTCCGCCGGTATAAAGACCAAGATGGGGCGGGTTATGCCTTCGGCTCCAACGCGCCCTTACGCGCTAAAACGTGGTCTGTCCCCGTTTGCTCTGTGTCCCCGTTTGCTCTGTCCTCGTTTGCTCCCGACCCCATTTTTTCGTGCCACGAACGGACTCATGCGCCGCAGCAAGAGAGCATCCTATTCGATGACCTCGTCGGCGCGCGCGAGAACCGCGGCGGGGATGGTGAGGCCGAGCTTCTTCGCGGCTTTCAGGTTGACCGCAAGCTGGTACGACCGCCCGTGCGGCAACCATTCGGTTGATTCAGGTTGATTCAGGTCAATGACTAGCGGGCATCGCATGGACCAGATTAAGCGTTCCTCGGAGATTTTCGCGTCGGCCGGCCAGAGGGAGCGATGCGATCGCGACGAGACTTTTTGGTTGGTGGTGCGGGCGTCGGCGCCGTTGCGCTTGCAGCACTGGGCTATCGCGCTTGGGACCGAGGCGTATGGACGGCAGGCAGGGGTAATCCCTACGCCCCTTGGAGCGACTGGGAAGGCCGTGCCGCCGACGGCATTAAGCGGCCGTTGCGCGCCGCGATCCTGGCTGCCAATCCGCACGACACTCAGCCTTGGCTGTTCGGGATTACTGGCAACACGATGACGGTGTTTGCCGATCGGGCCCGCAATTTGGGAACATTCGATCCGTTCCGCCGCGAAATGCACCTCGGACTTGGTGCGGCAATCGAGAATCTCGTGCTTGCCGCCCGCGCACTCGGGATCTCCGCCGACGTCACGCCGGTTGACGGCACGTTGGCGCTTTTGCCGATCGACATGCCCGTACCAGCCGCCCATGTTGCCTTCACGCCGGCACCGGCCTCGCGCGATGCGTTGTTCAGCGCCATCCCGAACCGGCATACCAATTGCGGGCCCTATCGGGCCGATCAGCCCATCGCCAGGGATCGCCTGCAACGCTTTGCCGACTTGACGACAACGGAAACAGTGCGGGTTGTCTTTGTTGCAGACGCCCACGCCCGTGCCGAACTCGGGGCGATGATCGTGGAAGCAACCGAGCACATTGTGAGCGACCAGCAAATGTCGGCTGATAGCGCCCGCTGGATCCGAATTGGTCGACGCGAAATTGAAGCTCATTGTGACGGCCTCACCGCCGATGCATTCGGGATTTCACCGTTGCGGGTTGCCGTCGCGAAGTTGCTGCCCGATCCGGATGCGAAACAGGAGGACCAGTATTGGCTCTCGATGACGCGGGACACGCACGTCGCGACGGCGCCGGTTCTCGGCGTCGTTCTCGTTCGCGATCGGCTCAATATGCGGGAGGCGATCGAGGCCGGCCGTGCATGGCAGAGGCTGCACCTGGCGGCGACATCCGAGGGTCTTGCAGCTCAACCCCTCAACCAGCCCGTGGAATGCGTCGAACGGGCCGCAATGCTTGGCAGGGCCGACAATTTCGGATCAGGAATCGTCCAGCTCGTTTCGGCGCCGGGCTGGGAGCCGACTTTCGTCTTCCGCTTGGGAATGGCGGAACGGGCCGCAGGTCGCAGCCCCCGGCGGGCATTGGAGGAGGTCTTGAGCGCGTAGGGTGGATAGAGCGCAGCGAAATCCGCCCTTGTCGAAGAGAAAATGGCGGATTACGCTTCGCTCCAATCCGCCCTACGAGCTGGGGCGTATTCCGGTCTCGAACCAGTCGCTCCAACCGCTCATGATCGGCTAGGCCGATCAAAATTCGTTCGATTTTCCTCATCGGTCCAGATTCGCACGTCTGAGCCGATTTGTGAATCAACTGTCAGCTTCGGAACACTAGCAATCCCTGGCACGCGCGAGGTGCGCGGCTGACGCATCTCGACGAGCGGCTACTGACGGACGCGCCATCTGCGCCCAAAACGCCAATGTGGTCCCTCAGCCTCGCTTGTCTAAGTGGCATCATTCCCGGCGTTATCAGCGTACATCTCGCCACCCGAGTACGGACAATCTCCACCGACGTAATAGCAGAAATTCGTCCGATGCTTTCGTCCGAAAATAGTTTCGTATGTGATCCAGCCAGTCAAATAGACAGCCTTAGACGCATTCCGGAGTTCCTCGACGGTCACGAGTTCGTCAACTGAAGGATCATTGTCAAAGAAATCTCCACTCGGAGCCATACTTCCGAGTTCGACAGGGTCGTCTGGCTCAGGCCTAATCGGATTTCCGTCATTCCACTCGATCACTTGGGTTTTATATGCAAGTCTGACGTCGTGTGCTGGACTGAGCCCAAAGTTCTTGATGCGAAATGAATGGTCCCAAACGCCGGTCGTTCGATTAAAGGTTAGCTTGGTCTTTGTAACGTAAACGTAGGCGCGGAGCTGTCTCTCGGCGGTTTTGTCTGCACCTAGCACGAGGTTTCGGGTTGCTCGATACAGAGCGCAAGTCGCCGCAAATAAGAAAGCAGTAAACGCAGCTACCAGAGTATCGGTGACCTTCAGCCGATATCCAAACATGGGTGGCCAGAACTCCGTTCCCTCCTCTTCGCCGGTCGGTGGAGCGTGGCCCGCTTCACGATCACTCAAATGCTGCGCGGTTATATTTGAGCTAGCATACGGTTGATACCTCAATAAAGCATGCGACAATCCCGCTACGAAAACTAGCAACGTGACGATCACCGCAATCACAAACTCGCGCATCGCGCTCCCCAAATAAGCTCGATACTACCTTTGCGGGCCTATTCACCGCAAGACACGCCTCTTCCGTCCTATGTGCTGACCCTCAAGAACAAGAGATGCTTCGTTAAGACAAGGCTCTGCGTGAAACGTCCAGACCTTTCCGAAGGCGTCGCTTGCGGTTGCCGCTTAGTTTATAGGACAACTCGTCTCCAAACATTATTTGCTCGATGACGTCTAGAGCGACACCAATGATACGTTTCAGTCCGGCGCGCTCAATAGACCATCCTTTAGGCCGAAAGTGCGCGAAGTTATTCCGAAGTGAACCTCCTCCGAATTGATGGACACCTGTAGTAGGCTCAATGAGCCAGGAGGTGTCAAATGGAAGAACGTCAACGTCGGTCGTTTACGGATGACTATAAGCGGCAAGCGGTCGATCTCGTGG
>Ga0182012_10001666_pt1 | contig 24178 bp, 20 predicted proteins | sample 612S2SmetaG_FD_120486 | JGI IMG/M metagenome (GOLD analysis project Ga0182012, IMG submission 120486) | Permafrost microbial communities from Stordalen Mire, Sweden - 612S2S metaG | ecosystem: Environmental > Terrestrial > Soil > Wetlands > Permafrost | place: Sweden: Stordalen | collected... | reverse complement strand
GCACCAGTTCTTCCATCCTGCGCCAGGTCTTCATGTAGTTCTCGTGGATATAAGGCTTAGCATCTCCACTGCGCGACGTCACATCGCAGCCGGGCGGATGAAAATTCGGAAACGGCCAGTGCACCAGGTAGAGATCGAGATAATCGAGACGGAGATCGCCAAGCGACTTTCGGCAGGATTCAATGACATCGTCATCGCCGTGTTTGTCGTTCCACAGCTTGGACGTAATCCAAAGTTCCTCGCGCTTGATGCCGCCCTGAATAATCCGCTCGAACGAAGCGCCCACGGCACCCTCATTGCTGTAGACCGATGCGCAATCGAAGTGCCTGTAGCCAACCGCAGCCGCGCCTGAAACAGCCTCAGCAACCTGCGCCGGTGAAACGTGGTCAGACCCGAAAGTGCCCAGGCCAATAGCCGGCATTTTCGCCCCGGTGTACAGCGTTCTTTGCGGGATGGAGGCTGGATCGATGGGGGTATCGACTCGACTTGCGTGGCTCATGGTTGCTCCCGTCATCAGCGCTGGGCGCACAGGAAGGTAACGTTTTCTTAAGACCACCCAAACATACTTCCCTCGGGGACGTGTGTCAATTGAGTTGGTATCCTAGGTATCGCATCTCCACGAAAGATCGAAGCATGCGTGTCCGATTCAGCTCTTATCACTTCCCGCGCTCACCAGGATGCAAGTGATGTTGTCGTGCCCGCCAGCTTTTTTTGCTGCTTCCACCAGGCGGGTGCATCGGGAATCGAGCGCCGAATCGGTCGCAAGCACCGACTCAATCAGCCCATCGTTCAACTCCCGTGTCAAGCCGTCCGAGCAGAGCAGAAACAGGTCGCCTGGCTCGACTTCCAATTCGAAGATATCCAGCGTTACATGGCTCTGCGTGCCGAGCGCGCGTGTAATCACGTTGCGCAGCGGCGAGCGCAGCGCTTCAGCGCGGGTCATGCGGCCCAGCCTGACCTGTTCCTCAACCAGGGAGTGGTCGAGCGTGATCTGCTCGAGGCGGCGTTCGCGCATCCGGTAGCAGCGGCTGTCGCCCACGTTGAGCGCCCATACGCGGCGCTCTTCAACCAGCAGACCCACCAAGGTTGTGCCCATGCCGCTAAGATTCAAGTTGCGCTGCGAGCGGGAGAAGATCGCTTCATTGGTTGCGCGAATGGCGTCTTCCGCCAGTCGCGGCATTTGCGAAGCCAAATCGTCGCATTCGGAGCGGCTGCTCAGCAGACGGAGCATCTCGTCGACCGCAATTGAGCTGGCGACTTCCCCACCTGCGGCGCCGCCCATGCCGTCACAGACTAGGTAGATTCCGTGCTCCACAGAAAACCCGAAAGCATCTTCGTTGGATGGGCGTTTGCGGCCGCGGTCGGTAACCGCCGCAGCCGTGTAGTGGAGAACGGCGGTGGACAAAAGAAGAATCTCCCATCGCCCAGTTTACACTGCCATGTCGAGGGTCGGCACCGCGCTGCCACTCAGTGCGCGGCCCGGTTCTCGGAGGGAACCGCCACCGTAGGCGCCTCGGGAAGTTCGAACACCTCGATTGCCCCATCGTGAAGAACAGCGACGCGGCGGCCAGAGGGTGAGATAGCCACATTGCCGCCCGCATCGAGCGCCGGAGTCGCTGAAGCCTCCAGCGCAACCTTGCCGGTGGCAGCGTCGATGACCCGTACCAATTGGCCTTTGATATCCTCCGCGTCGAGGGGTGCGTAGGCAGTGACTGCGTGGTTTATGGCCAGTGTTTCGCGCACCAGGCGGGAGCCGTCCGGCGCCATCACCAGGAGCGGCCAAATCGCTTGCGGCGAGCTCAGATTCTCCCACAGACGATGGCCGTCCATGTTCATGGCAACCAGCCTGTGGCCACCCACGCCGTCGCAGGCCGTGACCAGCAACTCACGCTGCGAGATGAAGTCGAAGCTGGGCGAGCACGTGGAGGCCACGCGCCCCAGCACTGTACTTCCGCCCGTGAAGTAATTCAGGTTGAGCATCCACTGCTCGCCGTTGCCGCGCAGGCTTTCAACGTAGCCGTCCGAGTTGATGGGCAAATGCACGGCAACGCGTGTGCGGCTCACAAGCATCACCTGGCCGGAATCGCGTTTCAGGATCCGGACGACGAGATCCGGCACGCTGGGCTTCTGATCTTTCGCGTCATTCCGAACACCTTGGTTTGTAGGAACAATGCTGGGGTCTGTAGAAACAACGCCGGCTTGCGCGGTTGGCGGACTGGCCACATCGCCCGGCTTGCCCTGAGCCTCCGCCGGCTCCCGGGAGTTGGTGATCAGGAACTGTTGCGACGGGTCCATCTCCAACGAAAGCAGCGGCCCCGGAAAATGCAGCAAAGGCTTGAGGCCGAGCGTGGCGTCGCCCTGCTCCAGTCCGTCGCGATCCCGCAGCAGGAAGTGGCCATCCTTGAGCATCCACAGGTAGCGCACGCGATCGTGCACCGTCCACAAGCCCTCGGCACTTACGTCTCCGGTGGGGAGCGCGAGCACCACTGCTCGAATCTGGCGCTCGTCTGTCCACTCGCGGTCCTCGGGCTCGCGGTGCATCAGGCCGGGTACGCGGAAGGTAAAGAGCAGGCGGTTCTCGTCGAAGAAATCCAGGGAGGCAAGGCTGTTTCTCTGGCCCATATAAATGGGGCCGGGAGTCGAGAAGCCCAGGGGTTCGACAGGAATCGTAAGGATGGGCGGAAGGGAAGGCTTGTCGGGCAGCCGGTCGGGCAGCGGCCTTTCTTTAGCAGGACGGGATTGGATGGCCGCGAAGGAGGTAATGCCCTGCGCCAGAATGACCGGAGGCATACCCCAGGCAAGCGCCGCCACGACCAACCCGAGGCCGGAAGTACGCAGCGCCATTTGTAAACGATTCAACATCGAATCCTATTCTCGCCGATGAGGCTTGTTTTGGGCAGTGTCGGGATTCACCGGCGAGCTCGGCTGGCTGAAGACACCTTGCGCTGGGTCAATTTTTGCTTGGCTTCCAATATGGCCTATTGGTCCGATGCTCCCGCCACCGTGTGCGACATTAAAGAGGGATGGGATCGCAGCCAAATATCAGCGGAAAAATTGCGTTTCTAGGATACGGCGCCTGCGCGCTGGCCGGTGGCCTGTGGGGCACCGGCTTCTACTGGGGCCGAATCGCCATGAACGAGATGAGCGTGGAGCACATGGTGCTTTACCGCTTTCTCTTCGCGAGCCTGGGAATGCTGCCGATTGTGATTGCCAACCGCAAGCGCTTCCATTTAACCGCGGCCGAAACGCGCATTTTGCTGGTCTCCGCGGCGTTCGGCATTCCCATCCAGTTCCTGCTGCAATTCCATGGATTGGCGCTCACCACCGTAAGCCATGCGTCGCTGATGGTCGGCTCCATGCCGGTGTTGTTGGCAGCCGCTGCTGCGCTGTTTACCAACGAACGGCTTGATTGGATCGGCTGGCTTGCGCTGGCGGGATCGACTGCAGGGGCGGCGTTGATTGTGCTGGGGGGCACCCGAGGGCCGGCAGCGCGCGGAGAGCCGACGCTGGCCGGCGACCTGTTGGTGGTGGCATCGCTGGTGCTTGCGCTGGCATGGATTCTGTTGAGCAAAAAGCTGATGGAGACGCACAGCCCGCCGGTGGTGACTTCGTACTCCATACTGGCGGGAACTGCAATGCTGGCCGTGGTCGTGCTGGGGCCATGGGCGCTGAAACCGCTTACTCATTGGAAGGCCGACCCACTGCCGGTCGCCCACTTGACCGCGACCGCCTGGGTGGCACTGGCCATCAGCGGGCTGCTGTGCACCGCTACGACGACGCTGCTTTGGAACTGGGGCATCCATCATGTGCCGGCATCGCGTGCAGGCGTGTTCCTTAACATTGAGCCGGCGCTCGGGTCATGGCTCGGCGTGCGGTTGCTGGGCGAACACCTTGGCCCCTACGCATGGGCCGGCGGAGCGCTCATTCTGGCAGCGGCCATTACTCTGACCACGCGCGGGCATGAGCCAGGGTCGGTGACCGAACCTGCCGTCATTCTGGAATAAACGCAGGCGCGTGACTTACCATCACTTGCATGGCCTCGGCAAATGAAGACATCGCCTCTACTCGTAGCAGGGCGCGGATTCTTTTTGAGCTTGGGTTCACTTATGGGCTGATCATGGCGGTGATATGGACGCCGCGGCCCTGGCAGAGAGTTCTGTGGTGGTTTGCGGCCGGCGCTGTGCTGGTGATCTCGGGGCTCTCGTTCAGAGGGCTGAAGGCGATGGGACTGCGGAGGGATAACTTTCTGCAGTCGCTATGGGTGGTTGGGGCGGCCTTGCTGGTGGCGGCGATTGCCGTCGCGGTTGCCGTGCAATTGAATACGCTGCGGTTGCCGAATGGTGGAGTTACTGCTTTCTTCATGACTTATTGCGCGTACGCGCTCTGGGCGTGCATTCAGCAACTGCTATTGCAAGCATTCTTTCTGCCGCGTTTCCTGGGGCTGCTGCAAGGCGGCAGAGGCATAGCCGCGGCTCTGTTTGCTGCGGGAATTTTCGCTCTGGCGCACCTGCCTAACCCGATCCTCACGCCTGTAACACTGATATGGGGCTTTGCTGCCTGCGTGCTTTTTCTGCGTTATCGCAATCTGTATCCGCTGGCCCTTGCCCATGCAATCTTCGGGATCACGATTGCCATCACCATACCGGGCCCAGTCGACCATAACATGCGTGTAGGTCTCGGGTATCTGACTTATGGCCATCACAGGCATGTTCCGGTTCAGTCACCGCAGCCATAGAGACCAGATCGTGTCCACTGTTGCGTGCGTGATCGCGGAAGCACCAACGCGCCGGTTCTCACGCCATGCACGCCCATAAAAAACACCCGCCACCGCCGCCAGCAATACATAACGCCAGTTAAAGAGGACTGCCCGCTTGTTGAAGTGGGACAGTCCAAAAAAGGCCGCGGTCAGGAATAATGCCGGCATGCGGCCGATGCGGCGCTCGAGAAGGTTTTGCATCCAGCCGCGAAAGAAGAGCTCTTCGGGAATCGCAATGAAGAAAAAAGTGAAGATCCACGCGCCGGCGATGGGCGCAACGCCCGGCCACTCCGTGTGCAAATGGAGGAAGCTTAGGCCGAGCCCAAGGGCCATCGCGAGCGGCGTGTAAAGCGTCACCTCGCGCAGGCCGATTGCAGCATCGCGCAGACGCAGCCGCAGGTCGAAACCTGTTCCGTCGAGAGCCCGCAGCGCGATGAAGCCGTAAATGCCCGCATCCAGCAACAGCATCTTGCTGAAGATGGCCAGGTGAGCCGGCCACGCGCTCTCAAACCAGCGCAAATCGACGGCCAGGCCAAGCGTTGCCAAGATCAGAAAATCCCGCCAGTTGGCCTGTTGATCAGAGTCGGCGACTGCTGCCTGGTAGAGCAGGGCCGCTACTGCCACGGGCAGCACAGCATACACAGCAAACCAGCCCCAGCGAAATTGGCCGGCAGCGACCGTTACGAGAACATACGGAATACTCAAGGCCGCAGGGCACAGAATCCGCGCCCAAACAGGCAGCCTGCGCGCGCATCCCGCCACTCGCTGCGGAAACAACGCCGCCACCAGAAGCGGTATCAGCGTGAGGAGGGCGGCGATGACGTTCACCGGCGTGATCATGAGTCTCCCATCCATTGTGCTCCTTCGCAGGCATTATTTCTAAGGGTTGCACAGCACTAAGCCATGCGCCGCCCGCGGGTCATTTCCGGCCTGGGTCGTCGCAACAAACCTTCGTCACCAGTCGCTGCCAATTACCCGTGATGCGGTTTTCATTCCAGCCGATATATTCCAAAGTGATTGGTGGGGGCAAATGTGTCGCTTCTAACATGGAACCATAACTGCGCGGTTGGCGTTCGAGCCATGGACGATCAACACGGCATCCTGATGGATGCCATGAATGAACTGCGCCTGGCCGTAGTGCGCGGAGCCGGCCGCGAGGGTGTGAGCCAGTTGCTTGACCAGCTGATCGAGTTCACGCGCATGCACTTTGCCAGCGAGGAGCGGCTGATGGAGCAGACCGAATTCACCGGCCTGGACGAACACCGCGCCCACCACCATCGCCTTTTGGCGCAGGGCCTGCAATTGGCGCATCGTTTGCAATATGGCGAGGGAGTCGAGATGAGCGCTTTGCTGGATTTTCTACGGACCTCGTACCTCGACCACATCGCAGAGATGGACCAACAGTACGGCCCCTGGTTCAACAAAAAAGGCATTCTCTAGTCACAATGGATGCAATGAACAGAATCTTTCATCGCCGCCAACGAATCCCACTCACCTTTTCCCAAATTCTTCCGATGACTTAGATGCAGGCATGCTCCTGCAGGAGTTAGTCATGGCTCTATTGACCTGGAACAGCAGTTACTCCGTGGGAGTGAAAACTCTCGATAGTCAGCACACAGCGCTGTTTGCCATTCTCAACGATCTTCACGGCGCAATGATGACGGGCGAGGCGCACACAATGACCGGCCCGCTTCTCCGCAAGTTGGTGGAATACACGCGGACTCACTTCTCAGCGGAAGAAAAGATGCTCGCGACCTCCCAGTATCCGGGATTGGCGAATCACCGCATTCTGCACCGCAACCTGATGAAGCAGGTGGAAGACTACTCTGCCCGTTTTGAGCGCGGCGAGATCACATTGAATCTTCATCTGCTCAACTTTCTGCGCGACTGGCTTACCAACCACATTCAGAAAGTGGATCATGAATACGGCCCATGGCTCAATGAGCACGGGATGCGTTGAGCCGTTGCCGAGCAATAGCCTGTGAAGAGGGTCGAAAGCCGTACCAGGCCCCGCGCCTGTTTCCGGCTCCACTCGGATACACTGTTCCCTGAACAAGGAGGGGGCAGTGGAACTCCGCTTGACGCAATCCCATCCAGTCCTGGCTGCATTCAGAATGGTGACACTCATCGCGGTTCTGTATGCGATGAATTTTGTTGCCGCATATCCACAAGCAATGCAGGACAACCCGGCTGGCGACCCAGTTGTTTCGCTGAACGGTAAATTTGGCGGCTCACTCCACAACGACCGCATCACGGCTGCCTGGACAATCCTGCCAGGGGCGCACATTGGCTCGCTGGAGATTCGTGACACTCAGAATGCAGCGGACACCGATCGCCCGCCTCATATGGATGTTCCGTTCTCGATCGAATTGAAGGACATTGGTGTACTGAGGGCCTCCGACCTACTGATTTCGGGTCCCGAACAGTTAGAGAAACTCACCCCGAATCCCACAGCCTCGCGCGCCTCCGATCGGCTGCCCGGCGTTGCAATTCACTACCTGCTTACTGACCCTGCAGGTCGGTTTAAAGCTGACTGGGCACTAACACTCCGCCAGGGCTCCAGCTACATTCGCCAGATACTCACCATCACTGCTGGCAGCAATCCTCTTCCCGTCAGCGGCGTGATCATGATCGATGTTCAGTCTCCCGGCATTGCTGTAGCAGGAACAGTGAACGGTTCTCCGCTGACCGCGGGGAATTTCTTTCTGGGCTTTGAGTCGCCACTCTCCGAAAGCAGCGTTGTGGGCGACCGCGGCGTAAGCGAGTTGCATAGCGGCGTGCCGATCCCCGCAGGCCAGTCGGCGCAGTTCTCATCGGTCATCGGTGTTGCGCCAGTGGGCCAAATGCGCCGCGCATTTCTCACCTACCTCGAACGCGAGCGCGCCCATCCTTACCGCACTTTTCTGCACTACAACAGCTGGTTCGATCTTGGCTTCTTCAATCCCTACACGCAGCAGGAGGCATTGAATCGCATTCACGCTTTTGGCGACGAGCTGAACAAAAAGCGTGGTGTAATTCTTGATTCTTTTCTCTTCGACGATGGGTGGGACGACACGGGCGATCTTTGGAAGATTCGTGCGGACTTCAAAAATGGCTTTGGGCCACTCAAGAAAGCTGCCGCGGAATACGGCACCGCTCCCGGTGTCTGGTTGTCGCCCTGGGGCGGCTATGGACCGGCAAAACAGGCGCGTGTGGCCACCGCGAAAAAGGACGGATACGAAATTGTCGACGGCGGACTGGCCCTCTCCGGGCCGCGCTATTACACGCTGTTTCACGACGCGGTTACCGGAATGGTTTCGAAGTATGGCGTGAATCAATTCAAATTCGATGGCACGGGAAACGTCGACCAGGTAGTAAAAGGCAGCGCGTTCAGTTCCGACTTCGATGCGGCCATTCACCTCATCGGCGACCTGCGCCAGTTGAAGCCCGACATCTATATCAACCTCACTACGGGGACATGGCCTTCGCCGTTCTGGCTCTTCTACGCAGACTCAATCTGGCGCGGCGGCGACGATACGGAGTTTGCCGGCATTGGTACAGACCGCGAGCGCTGGATCACTTATCGCGATGGCGATACTTATGACAAAATCGTCAAGGCGGGCAGGCTTTATCCGCTGAACTCACTTATGTTGCATGGAATTGTATTTGCGCAAAAGGCGCCTCATCTTTCCACCGATCCGGGCGGCGATTTTGCCTATGAGGTGCGCTCCTACTTCGGCACCGGCACGCAATTGCAGGAGATGTACATCACTCCATCGCTGATGACAGAAGCTGACTGGAACGTTCTCGCGGAAACCGCAAATTGGTCGCGTAAGAATGCGGCAACTCTCGTTGACACTCATTGGGTCGGTGGCGATCCGCGCTGGCTGCAGGTGTACGGCTGGGGCGCATGGTCACCGCGAAAAGCGATTCTGACCTTGCGCAATCCCAGCGCCCAGGCACAGGATTTTACCGTCGACATTGAACAAGCCTTCGAATTGCCATCGGGGGCGGCGCGGAGATTCAGCGCGCACAGTCCGTGGGCCGCGGATGCTACGCAACCCGCAATCGAACTCGAAGCAGGCAAACCGCATACGTTTCACCTGACGCCCTTTCAGGTGCTCACGCTGGAGGCAGTTCCGCAACCGTGACGCAGATAGAAAAGATTGGCCAACTGGTACTATGACCGATTGGATTGGTAGTCTCCCAGGTCTTAAACGCGAGACCTGGGGCACCCAAACTCGTAGGCGGGACTACGAGTTCACCCGGTCACGGTACTAGCGTGGTGAATCTCAGGTTCGTTGCATTTCTCTGAAACAGAGCCTCAGGCCAAGAAGTGCGCCAAAGCAGGTCCTTCGACTCCACTGAAGTACGCTTCGCTCAGGATGACAGGTTTATTTTTGATATGAACTTTGGACTCGGGACACTAGCGCCGTTAGGCTTCGAAGGAGAGTTGAGCCGCAAACAACTGCGACACCGGCTTTGGTTCTGAGGCGAGTTCGTAAACCAGCCGCTCCAGCACCAGGCGCTTGTCCGGTGGAGAGGAACGCAATTCGAGATCGGCTCGCGCTACCAACCTGAGCGCGCGAGTCAATTCACGACGGCTCTTGTAGCGGCGCGCCTGGCGGATCAGGTCGTCGGCTGCGAAGGGCGGCATGCGAAAACCCTGCCATAGCGCCTGCCAAATGGCGCGCGAGTCGCGCACGTTCTTCTCTAGAATTACCAGCATCTGGCGGAAGGTTCGCGCCAGCATGTAGAGGTGGCCGATAGCTGAGTCTTCGCCGGCATCGGAGCTATTCAGGAGGCCGTGCAGCAGGGCGATGGCGCGGGCCCGGTCGCGTGCACTGATCGCATCGGTCAATTCATAGAGCGAGCGCTGCTTGGCGCCGAGCACCATGGTCTCTACGTCGCCGAGAGTGATGCGGCCACGGCCCAGGGTATAGAGCAGCAGCTTTTCCAGCTCGGAAGAGATCATCAGCATGTCCGCGCCCAGCGCATCCACCAGCTCACGGGCTGCGTCGGGTTCCACGCGGACACCGGCTTCCTGCGCGGTGGAGACCGTCCAGCGCATGGCGTCTTCTTCGTTCACCCGCGCCAGTTCAACCATGCCGCAGTGCTCGCCGAGCGTTTCGGTGAGGCGCTCAAAGCGGTTCTTGTCGTCCATCTCCATGCGGCGGATGTCGGATGGGATGTGGAGGAAGTCGGCAATAAAAATCAGCAGCGCCTGCGGGTTGGGCGATCGGAAGTAGCGATCCAGCGCCGCAAACTCTTCTTTTTTTGCGCCCCGTGTGTAAAGCTGACGCACATTGCGGATGAAAACAACCTGAAACGGCGCCATCAGCGAGGGAGTCTGCGCCCGGTCGAGGACCTCGAAGATCGAAGTCCCGCTGAGGTCCAGGTCGGAGAGGCAGAAATCCTTCAGATCCGGCTGAACAAAACCCTTCAGAACGGCTGCCCGGCACCGGTCTAGCAGGAATGCCTCGTCGCCGGCGAGCACATAGCCGGGCCGCAATCGGCCCTTGCCGGCCGCGCCAGCTTCAATTTCAGCCACAAAGCGAGCCGTGGCGGCAAAACCTGCGCCCCATCGTCCGGCGGTCATTGAACTGGGCTCCGTTTGGTAGTTCCGAGGGCTGAAATCATCTCGATCATGCGGTTCCAGAATACCTTCCTACGCTCCAAGAGGCCAGTACCAACATTGGGAGTCACCAGAACTGCAACGGACCGCTGCGATTTCGTCAGGCTCTGAGATGTAAGTCGTTTGTTTTCGCAGGTCATTTGGGGTTTTTTCGACGTAACGCTATTGTTTTCATGGGCGTGGAAGGAAAAGGGGGGAGGGGTGTGGTGCTTTGCGCGTGTAAACCGGGCACATCCCTGACATTTTGAACCGGCGAGATTTCGGGAATTCTGGAGGCCATGAATCGATTGTGCGCGTTTCCACGAATCAAACTGCAAATTCCGGGAAGATTTCGGAGATTTTTTGGTCAGAGGGTTTCTTCATGCGATTGCCCTTTTGCACGTATAAGCGGAGTCGTGTCGCGAACTGCATCTTTGGAGGTGCAGGTTGTTGATTCCACAGGAAGAAAGTATTGAGCTGGATTTCAACCGTCCCTACGGGACGGAGGGCTTTTGTTCAATTCTGACCCAGGACAGCGCTGCGCTCGTCCTGGGCTATTCTCGCGTTCTCCCTTGCGGGAGAAAGTGCGCCGTCTCTTTCATTCATCCGCGGTCAGTTGCGCCGGTGGATGATTGTTACAAAGGCGGGCAATTTGGAATTCCTCAGATATAACACATCAGTACGTAACACTGATTCATTGCGCCGGTCCAACGGACTTTCGTAACTTCAATCTGTCAGAACCCTTCCAGCACATCGGCCACGAGGGCACGCGCAAAATCGCGGCCTAAGCGCTCCAGCGCCGCCGGATTCTCCTGCAGGAAAGTGGGCAGGTCGGTGGTGGATTGGTATTGTTGACGGAATACATAGTTTTTGTTCTCGTAAAGAACTTTTCCGTCCCGCCCGTTGAGCGTGACAGAAACCACCATGGTGAGAAGGAAGCTGGACGACTCCTGCGTGGAAGCGTTGTAGGTCAGCGGCGTTACTGCTTCCTTGAGGATGGTGCCGTGCAGCACCGCGTCGGCTTCGGGGTTGGCGTCGGGCGTAACCCGAAAACGGGTTCGCTCGGTAAACTCGCGGATCACCGCGTTGGTCATCACCGTTTCAGTGTGATAAGCCTCAGTACGCGTGGCGAACACCGGCACGGAGAGGGTATGCACATCTGCCGACAAATGGGTTGCCGAGCCCACTGTATGGTACCCGCATCCGGTTAGGACGGCCATGGGAACAGCGAGGCAGACGGCTAGAAAAGGGCGGTTCATGCTGTCACTATTGTAGCGGGGCAGACAAGCGAAGCGTCATCGCTTTCCCAGCCGGGAATTCGGTCTGCGCTGGTGTTTGTAAACAGGCCGGCTCCCTGCAAAAGTTGAGCAGAGGGCGTGTAGTCGGGGACCATTTTCTTCATCAACTTGATCAGGCGGACGACATCTCGAGCAGTGACGGCCTGTTGCAGTTGCTCCAAAAAACGCCTCATTGCAACTTCGTCGACTTGTTCCGGTGAGACCACATTGTGAATCATGGGGTGCGACGTTGGAACGATCTGTTCGGTCTTGAGTTTCAACTCTTCAAACAACTTTTCCCCTGGACGCACGCAGGTGAACTCGATCCGGATATCGTGTTCCGGTTGCGAGAGCCGAATGAGATTCCTGGCCAGATTCACGATCCTCACCGGTGTCCCCATGTCGAGGACGAAGACTTCTCCGCCTCTGCCTACCGTGAACGCGTGCAAGACAAGCTGCCCAGCCTCCGATGGAGTCATGAAGTAGCGCTCCATATCGGGATGGGTGACGGTCACCGGACCACCGGCCACGATCTGCTGCTTGAAGATCGGGACTACGCTCCCGCTGCTTCCCAGCACGTTGCCAAAGCGCACAGCAACAAACTTCGTGCCGTGATTCTGATGCAGCGCGCGAATCAATAATTCCGCGACGCGCTTTGTAGCTCCCATGATGCTGGCAGGATGAACCGCCTTGTCGGTGGAGATGAGAACGAAGAACTCGACGCCATGGTTGGCAGCTGAGGTGGCAACTCGCCAAGTGCCGAAGACATTGTTTTCAACCGCAGCAAACGGGTGCTGCTCCATCAACGGAACATGTTTACTGGCCGCCGCATGGTAGACGATCGACGGCTGGTGCTGCCGCATGACCCGGTTTACATCGTCGAAGCGGGTAATGTCGCCAATCTCAGCGCGAAATGCAACTCCGGGAAAAGCCAGGTCGAGTTCCCGAGCGAGTTCCAGCAGAGGCTTCTCCGCACGGTCGAATCCCACCAAAACTCGCGGACGAATAGCGGCGATTTGCCGACAGAGCTCCGAGCCAATTGAGCCTGCGGCGCCGGTCACTAGCACCACTTTGCCCGGCATCTGCCGCCGAACAACATCCTGATCGAAACGCGCTTGCGGCCTCCCCAGCAAATCCTCGGGGGATACATCCCGGATTTGATTGCTCGGTTGTGCAGGCTGCATGGATTCTCCTCTGTTCTATGTTCAACGATACAGTTTTGGGCCTGTTACAAGTATCCTGTCTCTTTAGCGAGTTAGCTTCCGCTTCGCGGAAATAGCAAGTCAGCAAGTCAGCTGGTTCCCTTGATTGCTCCGATCTTTGCGTCTGTCGATGAACGGGCTGGCTGAAAGTTGGGTTTTCCCGCCCTTGTAATGGGGAAAAATAGCAATGACGGGACGCGGAGCTTTTGAGGCGATCTGCATTGCCGCCCTACATTGCGGGCTCACACCCAGGCGGTGACCAGCATGCCCAGGCCGGCATCGGAAAGTTTCAAACCGTCTGTACGGCCAGTGAAATAGAGAGCGTTCAGGTGCTTCGAATCCAACTGACGAATGCGCGTGAATCCGGCATCGCGCAGTTCGCGCTCCAGGTCAGCGGGCGCGAAGAACAGCTTGAACGGTTCGCCGGCAGATGCGACGCGCTCGGCCAGGGCTTTCAAAGCGAGACGCCGGATGGGCGAAAGGACTTCAGGCGATAGCCCGTAGTCGAACCCAACCCCGCTGCCTGGGGGCATTCGGGCAATATCGCGAATCGTGGCGCGAAAGGCCGCGAGCGTGAGATACGGGACAACGCCGAGCCAGCCGAAGAACGCCGCCTTCCCGACATCGAATCCCGCTTCAGCCAGTCCCGCGGCCAACGTTTTGTGCTCGAAATCCAGTGGAACAAACGTCAGATTGGCGGGTTGGGTCAGGCTGGCTTCGTCGAGCAACCCGCGCTTCCATTCCTGCGTGGCGGGGAAGTCCACCTCGAACACTTGTAATGCCGGAAATGGATTGCGCCATGCGAACGTGTCCAGGCCAGCCCCTAATACGACGTATTGCGAAACGCCCTGGGCAACCGCGGTGGCCAACTGGTCCTCAACAAAGCGGCTGCGTGCGGCCATGAAGGCGCGAAAATCACGCGCAACCTTGTGCTGCGCGCGCTCCATGTCGCGGGCAAATTCCGGACCGATCAGGCGAATCGCGATGGGATCGTCCAGAACGGGCGGCTGGTCCATAACCTGGTGGGCGGCGCGGCGAATGGCGACGCGAAGGGCGGTCTTGCTGGCTCGGCCTGGCTTCATCCTCTGCAGTTTAAATGACGGGGAAAACTCAGCGACTGGCCCTCGCCGCGTACCATAGTCCCCATGAGCTGGATTGGATGGGCACTCCTCTCCGCGGCGTTTGCCGCCGCCACCGCGCTTTTGGCCAAAGTGGGCGTGGCGCATGTGGATTCAAACCTGGCCATGGCGCTGCGCACCAGCGTCGTCCTCGTGTTTGCGTGGGGCATCGCGTTGGCGCTGTCCAGGCCCGGTGGCGGGCTTCTGGGCGAAATCCGCTCACTCGACCGGCGCACCTTGCTTTTTCTCACCCTGTCTGGCCTGGCCACCGGCCTGTCGTGGCTGTGCTACTTCCGCGCCCTGCAACTGGGACCGGCGTCGCGCGTGGCTCCCCTGGATAAGCTTTCAGTCCCGCTGGTGATGGTGTTGGCGTGGCTATTGCTGGGGGAAAAGCTGACTATGCCCGCAGTTGCAGGCGGCCTGCTCATCACCGCTGGAGCGATAATCATGGTTCTTGCCTGATGCCGAGAACATGCACTGCTTCCTTATACTGAAAAGAACGATTGCGGAAGTAAGAGCTTAAGATGACCATCGATTCCTCCGACCAATCCGTTTCGACATTGCCGCGCCGCATCGTTCTTACCGGCTTCATGGGCTCGGGCAAGAGCACCGTTGGTCCACGATTGGCTGCGCGGTTGGGCTGGAAATTCCTCGATGTCGATGACGTGATCGAGACAGAGGCCGGCGTCACGATTGCTGAACTCTTCGCGCGACACGGGGAGGGCGAATTCCGCAAACGCGAACACGCGACCATCGCACGGCTGGCCGCTGGGCAGGCGCTGGTTTTGGCACTTGGCGGCGGCGCCATTGAGAAAGCAGAGACCCGCGACCTGTTGCTGTCTGCGCCCGGAACGCTGCTTGTGCATTTGGAAGTGGAACTGGCTACGACGCTGGCTCGTTGCGCGGGCACGGAGCACATCCGGCCCATTCTTGCCGACCAGGCCAATCTCGCCGATCGATACGCTCGCAGGCTGCCGCTCTATCGAACCGCGCATGTTTCAATCTGCGTGGACGCGCTTACGCCGGAGCAGGCGGTTGACGCAATCCTGAAGATTGCGCATTTGGCATGACGCTATTGGACCGTCTGAAACATCTCACCTTGTTATCATCTAAAGAATGGCTCGGCTCCCAGGCATGCCGAGATTCTTTTCGAGGTTTCCTACCTTTCTCATGACACCCGCCTCCCAGGCCGCAATCCGAGCTGAACTCTCAACGCCTCCCGCTGACGGCGCCCCGCATGGGCAGGCACATCTCCATGCGCCCAGCCCCGGCGCTACGGCCACGCTCATCCATGACCTGCGCGAACTGTTCAAGGTGAAGGTCGTGGGGATGGTGCTGGTTACAGGCTGGGGAGGCTTTTATCTGGGCTCGATGCAGTCCGGCATCTCCAGCGTGCAGCCCGGCCTTTTGGACGCATTGTTCGGCATCGGCCTGGTCTCCGCCGGAGCGGGCGCACTGAATGAAGCGCTGGAACGTAAAACCGACGCACGCATGATTCGCACCGCGCAGCGTCCACTGGCGCGCGGGCGCTTCTCGCTGGCGGTTGGGATTATTGCCGGCCTGGGTGCGCTCACTCTTGGCGCTGTATGGCTGCTGCTGCGCACCAACCTGCTGACCGTGGCGCTGGCGCTGCTCACGGCCTTCTGCTACGTGGCTATTTACACGCCGCTCAAGCGCCTCACCACGCTGGCCACGTTCATCGGCGCGTTTCCCGGCGCGATGGGCCCGCTGCTCGGCTGGACCGCCGCGCGACCGCATATCGAGTGGCCGGCGGTGGCGCTGTTTGCGATTCTCTTTGTCTGGCAGTTTCCCCACTTCATGGCTATCTCCTGGCTCTATCGGGAGGACTACGCGCGCGCCGGAATTCGCATGTTGCCCGTCGTTCAACCGGATGGATGGTCAACCGTTGCGGAGGCTCTTTTCTTTGCGGTGGTCATGATTCCCGTCAGCCTGGCGCCGTGGTTTCTCGGGGTGGCCAACAGCTTTTATGCAGGCCTGGCTGTGCTGCTCGGCATTCTTTATCTTGCCTACACGATTCGTTTCGCCGGCATTCTGCGCGACAAGGATGAGAACGAAAGCCGCATGCTGGCACGTGACCTGCTCAAGGTAAGCGTTCTCTATCTACCTCTCTTATTCACCACGCTTATGCTCTGCGCAACGCAGAAACACTAGAGCGTGTTTCAAAAATGGGAGCAGTATCTCGCTTGCAGTACCTCAGGGGTTAAAACCCCTTGTCATTCCGGACCTTTTCGGCACGACTGAAGTCGTGCCCTGACACAAACCGGGTTTTTGAAACAAGCTGTAAGGAAGTTGAACACCATGACAACTACTGTCGCCCCGCAATCCAGCACGCGTCCCGCCATCGCCGCCATTCTTCTAATCAGCGCGGCAGCCACACTCTTTCTCTTCTGGCTTATCTACGTTCACCCCGCCGCGGCTCTGAGTACGCAATACGCATTTCTTCCCGCACTCAACGCAATTCTTAACGGCCTGAGCGCAACGGCACTGCTGATCGGCTACACCTTTATTCGAGCGCGCAAAATCAAGCCCCACCGCGCGGCCATGATCACAGCCTTCATTTTTTCCACGCTGTTTCTCGTCAGCTACATCGCGCACCACGCGCTGCACGGCGACGTGCGCTACCCGCCCGACGCTGCTCTGCGCTCGGTTTACCTGCCGCTGCTGGCCAGCCATATCATTCTGGCAATCGTGGCGCTGCCGCTGGTGCTGGTCACATTCTTTTTCTCCCTCACCGGACGCATCCGGCAGCACCGCAAGGTGGCTCGCTGGACGTTTCCGCTCTGGCTTTACGTCTCGGTGACAGGCGTCGTCACCTACGTGATGCTGCGACTGGCGCAAGGCTAGGATGCCAATGTCTGCAAGTCCCTCAAAGCGCGACTCGATCGAGAAGGAAACGGCACAACCTGACGATGGCACCCGGCAACTGCTGCAATGGGGCGCGTCGATTCTGGGATCTGGAATTGTGGCGGCGATTTTGCTGGTCACGGTGCTCGGCGGGTTTTCGAACACGGGGGCCAGTACCAACTCCGGCTGGTTCGCGCTCATCGTCGCGCTGATGTGTCTTCCGTTCGGGGGCTTGTTGCTTGGGCTGGGCGTGGCCAAGTGGTTTCGTAATCGGCGGCTGGTGCGGCTGCGATAGACGCGAAGGGCTGCTGGCGCTCGAAAGCCAAGTCCACTTAGGTTTGTGGTCTCCCCGGTCTCAAAAGCGAGACCGGGGGCACCCATATTTGTAGGAGAGATTTCAAAACCACACGGCTAGCGGGCGAAAAGGCGGTGCCAAAACCCCTTCGGGTTGGTCGCGGGAGCTTCGTCTGCTGTCGCCTTAGACTTTCCGGCTGTTTTCCTGGTGCTTGCGGGGACACGACGGGTATCGAATTTCAGCGGCACGTGGTCCCAGAGGCCAATGGGTTCGGGCTGGGCGGGCATCCGTGCCCCCTCAAGCGCGGCCTGCGGATTGGTGATGAACAAACGGCGCGCAGTCTCTTCGCCTGCTTTGCTGGTCACGTAGTCAAACGCCTTCTGCAAATGCGGCGGCCGCCATTTGGGATTGTGCGCGTCTGTAGCGATGAAATGGATCCAATTACGCTCCAACAACTCGTTGGAAAAAGCTTCAGCCAGATTTCCGAAACGGCCATACAGAGAACTCGAAGTGACCTGGACCAGGCATCCCTCGCGCATCCAATCCGCCAGCATCTCGGGGCGTTTTTGAATCTCCTGGTTGCGCTCTGGATGTGTGATAACCAGGGTGTAGCCCACAGCCTGCAATCTATGCATAGCATCGGTTAGCTGCGGTGGGATGACCGAATCGGGGAACTCGATGAGCAGGTATCCTTTGCCATTGATGGAATAGCGCAGCGGATATTCGAGTGCATCCATGATGTTTTCCGCGTTTAGATGGAAGTCGCAGGCGAGGGAGAGTTCGATCTCCTCCTTGAGAAGCCGCTGCAATTCGGCCAGGCGCTGCTGATTGACCTGTGGCTGGAATGGAAACCGATCGCTGGCGTGAGGAGTGCAAACGATGTGGGTCACACCTTCCGCGGCGGCTTCGCGGGCCATGGCCAGTGACGTCGCCAAATCAGGCGATCCGTCGTCTACACCGTAGATCAGGTGGTGGTGAATGTCGATCATGCAAACCTGTTTCCAGTAGAGCGGAAAAACAAGCTCAACGAACCGCCAGCGCTTCAATCATCGATGCAAAAATCTTCCAGCCGTCGGCCGATCCGAGTAACTTTTCGCTTGACCTGTCGGGGTGAGGCATCATGCCCAGCACGTTTCTGTCCGCATTCACGATTCCTGCAATGTTGCTCAGGGAACCGTTGGGATTCGCCTCCGCCGTCACTTCCCCCGTGGGCGTCGTGTAGCGGAATGCGATTCTGTCCTCAGCCTCAAGCACGCGCAGCTCTTCAGGAGTGCAGAAGTAATTGCCTTCCATGTGGCCAATGGGGATCTGGAGCACATCTCCCTTGGCAAGCTGATTGGTAAATGGACTATCGGCAGTTTCCACGCGAACATGCACCTGCTTGCAGATGTACTTCAGTCCCGCATTGCGCATCAGCGCGCCGGGTAGCAGGCCTGCCTCGGCGAGAATTTGGAAGCCGTTGCAGATGCCGAGCACCAGGCCGCCGCCCGCCGCAAAGCGCTGCACCGCCTGCATAACCGGAGAAAAGCGGGCAATGGCGCCGGTGCGCAGGTAGTCGCCATAGGCAAACCCGCCCGGCACCAGGACCGCATCCACGCCGCTAAGATCTTCAGAATCATGCCAGAGAAAGGTGACGGGCTGATGAGCGACTTCGGCAATCACGTTGTATGTATCGTGGTCGCAGTTGGAACCGGGAAAGACGAGTACCCCAAATTTCATACATCCAGGGTATCAGTTTTTCGAGGCGGCAGTGTGTACCTTCTTGATTGCATTGACTTGTCCAAAAGGCTTGGCACTCAAGCGCATTGGACGGTCGAGCCGATCCAACACTCATCTATCGGAAACAGGCACGGCCCCGGACTCATTCGAGAAGAAGCTTTCATTGTATTGAACATCACGGCTCATTCAAGTTGCGATCAATACGATCGAAGAGTTGGTTCTGAAATAATTCAAGGGGCGGGATGTTCTTGTAACTATCCTCATCTCGCTGTATTTTCCGATCGCTCTATCTACAACAACACCAGGGAGCCCGGTGAATAAATTAATAATGCTCCGACAAACAATTCAAAGTGCGACTCAATCGCGCGCGAATTTTCTTCCGGAGTCAGGATTCGTCCTCGAAGAAATTGACTTGCATCGACAATGATCCCACATGGTGCGACCAGCCTCTATTCTTTGCAAGGACTTGAGACCGCTCGTCGATCATGTGACACGGGGCACAGCGAGTTACTCATCCACAGATTTTAATGAGTTCCGGCTTGGTAACAGTCGTCATTGGACCATGAGCTCAAACGTTTGATTACTGGCGCAAGCCGCAGGAGGACGAATCGACAGCCACAGAAGTTTCACGATTCCGAGTATTGGCGCAGAAATTGTTTGACTTTCAAACATATGTCCGGGCGGGCATGCCGAATGTCGACGTCCACCACGGCAGCGCACCATCGCCAAGATGGCTCGAATGTGTTTCTTGCTGCGATGCGGTAAGAAGTGGCTCGGATAAGAGGCTACCACCTGGCTGAACATCGCTCAACCATTTCAACAGACATCGAATTCCATGATTTGGATTCGATCCAACGCGTAGCATGCCCGAAAAGCCGTGGAAACGGCAGTGGCACAAACAAAACAGCACGCAAACAGTAACAAGACCTGAAAGGGAAAGGCCAAATGAAACACGCGAGATATAGGTATTTCCTGTTGCCGCTGTTCCTGGTGTTGGCATGCGCAGGATTATTTGCGCAGGCTAATTCTGAGATCACCGGTGTTGTAACAGACCAGACAGGAGCGGTGGTTTCGGGAGCAAAGATCACGCTCACCGATCCAGCTACCGGCGTCATGAAATCAACCGTCAGCGATGGCGCCGGCTTATATGACATCCCGGGTTTGAACGCCGCCAACTACAACCTCAAGGTGACGGCCAACAGCTTCGAAACCTATCAGCAGAAAGGCGTCGTTGTTGACATTTCCAGGAACTTCCGTGTCGACGTCAAGCTCACTGTCGGCAAGGAAACGGAGACAGTGACGGTCGAGGCCGATGCCCTGGCAGTTCAGGGTGACTCCAACGTTGTGAGTACGCTCATCAACGAACAGCAGATCACCGAGTTGCCAACCAACGGCCGCAACGTCATCGGCCTGGCGGCATTGGGACTTGGCGTCAGCGGCAACCTGCCGGACATGGAGAGCCCGTTCTCCGTGACCGCCAACTACTCCATCAGCTTCAACGGCCTCAACCAGGCGCACAACGTGTGGATGATTGACGGCGCAGAAGCGTATGACCGCGGTTCCGGCGGCAAAATGTCCGTCATGCCTTCCCAGGATTCTCTGGGTGAGTTCCAGGTACTGGCCAGCAACTATCCTCCGGATTACGGTATTGCCTCCGGCGGCACCATCACCATGTCTATCAAGAGCGGCTCGAAGAAGTTCCACGGTGGAGCTTGGGAGTTCGACCGCAACGACGCACTGGATGCGCACGCATGGAGCGACAACAATAACGGGCAGATGGCCAAGAAGTCGGAGTTGCGCTATAACGTTTTTGGCGCCAACCTCGGTGGCCCGGTGTTCATTCCTCACATCTACAATTCGGAGAGGAAGAAGACCTTCTTTTTCTATAACGAAGAGTGGCGCAGAGAAGTCACAGGCGTCTCGACCAGTTCGATCAAGACTCTTCCCGCGGCTGATGAAGTCACATCGGCGTCGACATTCAACTTCGCAATCCCAACCTACAACCCGGCAACGTTCCTCACTGTGCCCACAGTCTCCGATCCGGCTTTGGTCGCAAAGCTCGCGGCCGACGGCCTTACGATGGGGCAGCCCTTTCCGAACAATACGATTCCGGCCAACCTGCTGGATGCCAACGCACTGCTCTTCAACAACACCAAGAATCTTCCAGCGTCGACAAACACGGACGGTACCTACACCCCGACCGGCGGTCATCTGCCTGTCACGGTGCGTGAGGATCTGTTCCGTATCGATCACAACTTCAACGACAAGTGGCAGCTCCTTGGTCACTACATCCATGACGCGATGGATACGGTCGAGGCCACTCCCGAGTGGCAGGGGGACAGCTTTCCGACCATCGGCTCCAACTTCAGCAACCCGGCCTACGCCGCTGTCATCAAGCTGACTGGCACGCTGACGCCCACTGTGCTGCTCGAAGCCTCACTCAACTACAACGGCAACAAAATCGCCATCATTCCAGTAAGCACGGTTTCGGCTGGATTCGTGAAGCCCTCTGGCTGGAACACTGGAACATACTTCGCGCCGACCAACGATGTGGGCGATCGCATGCCCGATATCAAATGGAGCACAGTCGGCGGCAACAGCTGGGGCCCTGGAAACGATCCATGGACCAACGGCGCTGAGGATATTGCCGAGGTATATGGCCTGTCCTGGACCAAGGGCAAACATCAGATGAAGTTCGGTGGCGGATACAACCGCTATACCAAGAACCAGGTGATCGGTAAGGACTCAGAGGGAGACTACACTTTCGGCGATGGCTGGAACGTAGCAACCTCGACGACACCCGCCGGCCCCACGGGCCTGCTCACGGGCGACTCCTATTTGGACTTCCTGCTTGGACTGAGCACCAACTTCAGCCAGGCAAATGCGAATCCAATCAACCACTACGTAGCCAATACCATTTCGATTTACGGAGAAGACAACTGGCATGTGAACAACCGGTTGAGCCTGCAGTACGGCTTCCGCTACGACATGATGCCCCATACCTGGGAACGCAACAACCAGGTTTCCAATTTCAATCCGGCGCATTACCAGCCGGGGCTAACCACAGCTGCCAGTTTCAATTCGGACGGGTCGTTTGTGGCGAATGCTCCGGGACTGCAAACCAACTCGATCGGCACGTTCTATATGAACGGCGTCGATATTGCCGGCCAGGGAGGCACATCCACCGCACTGGTCAAGAACGACTACAAGACGCTTATGCCCAGGGTTGGTTTCTCCTACGATCTAGCCGGCGACGGCAAGACAGTGGTGCGTGGCGGCTTCGGCACCTTCTATGAGCGCATTCAGGGCAACGACATCTACGACGCAGCCGGATCGCCTCCATTCATCAGCCAACCGGCCGCCAACAACGTTGAGTTCACCAATCCAAGTTTCAATTGGCAGGCGGGCACAGCGGCTTCTACACCGACCTTTACACAAGGCTTCAACTCTTTGAACACTTACTATCCTGATCCGGCAGTGGCGCAGTTCAGCGTCGGCGTACAGCATGAGCTGGCTCCCGCGCTGATCATGATCACGCAGTATGTCGGCAACTTCGATTGGCACCAGAACGTTTGGCTACCAATCAACAATTTCCCGCTCAGCACCCCATTGGCAACGCGCCAGACGGCTGCGGGCGGTTCTCTCGGGACGGTTGATACTTTGATGGACAGGACCTATCCGGGTTTTGGCAACATCAGACTGCAATCGACTCCGCAAACTGGCAACTACAACAGCTTCCAGGCAGGCCTTCGCCAGCAGAATAAACACGGCCTCAGCTTTGAACTCGACTACACGTATGCGCACCAGATCGATTCAACACCGGGTAGCGTAGACGTGGACAACAACAACCCCACACGCAACCCCTGGAATCTGAAGTACGACAAGGGGTCCGGTATCCTGGATCGCCGGCATGTTTTCAGCGGCAATTACGAGTACAAACTCCCGTTCTTCAATCATGCTGACGGGCTGTCGAGGACCTTCCTCGGTGGCTGGGAAATCTCCGGCACGGTGGTTTCCGAGACCGGCTTGCCCTGGTTCGGCAATGTCGCTCCTTCGAATACCTACGGCGATACAGTTGGTTTGGGGGGCGACTACTCGGTCCGTCCCGAACTGACCGGCAAGCCGCATTATACGAAGGGGAAGGCTGTACTCAACGGAGTTTCCACCTATCAGTACGTGAGTAGCCAGGGATTCTCGAAGCCTACAGCCAGCTGGCTCGGTGGTTCCAACCTCGGCTTCGGCAACATGGGCAAAGATGCCGTGGTTGGCGCAGGCCGCACCAACTTCAGCACCGCAGTTTACAAGTCGTTTGCTTTCGGTGAGGCTGCTCATTTCGAGTTCCGTGCCGACAGCTTCAACACCTTCAACCACACCCAGTTCAACAGCTTGTCCGATACCAACCCACAGAATGCGGATTTTGGTTTTGTGAACAACACGCAGGACCCGAGAACCTTCGAGCTCGGCGGCAAGTTCGTTTTCTAAATCAACCTTCAACCGGGGCGCGGCAGGGTTTGCCTGCCGCGCCCCTCTTTTTTTGATCGCGTTTGCGTACTTACCTCCGCAGGCGAGAGAATCAAGCAAGTGAACATTCCAAATAACGGTTAAGATCGACGAAGGATGCCGAGTGAAACTGCTATTGCGACTGGGGATTAGCTTGAGCCTGGCAATCGGCGTTGCTGTTTGCCCCGGACAGACCTCGCAAAGCTACCGGCAAACGGCGCTTGCACTTGAGCAGCAAGGGAACAATGCGGATGCAGCGACGGCGTGGCGCGCTTATCTTAAGGCACATCCCGCCGATGCGGAACCCTATGCCCACCTTGGGCTCCTCGAAGCTCGCCAGGAACACTACAAAGATGCCGTGCCGCTCTACCGCAAAGCTCTAGCGCTGAATCCCGCGTTTCCCGGTTTACGGTTGGATCTCGGTCTCGCGCTTTTTAAAGCCGGCGAGATGAAGGAGGCCGTCCAGATTCTGGGACGAGCCCTCAAGAGCGAGCCGTCCTCTTCGCCGGAGGTGCAACGGCTGACGATCCTTCTCGGTATGGCCCATTATGGTTTGGCTGAATATGCCGAAGCCGCACCTTATCTGAAACAGGCAGCCGCACGCGATCCGCAGAACCTCGGGTTGCGGCTGAGCCTGGCGCATAGTTGTCTTTGGTCCAAGCAGTATCAATGCGTTCTCGATACATATCACGAGATACTGACGCTGAATGCTGAGTCGGCCGAAGCCGACATGCTCGCGGGCGAGGCGCTCGATGAATTGAAAGACAAAATTGGCGCCACACAGCAGTTCCGCAACGCCGTGAAGGCCAATCCCAAGGAACCCAACGTTCATTTCGGCTTGGGCTATTTGTTG